>Ga0164315_10000111_pt1 | contig 45615 bp, 54 predicted proteins | sample GuaBasSedimGuay6_FD_113737 | JGI IMG/M metagenome (GOLD analysis project Ga0164315, IMG submission 113737) | Subseafloor sediment microbial communities from Guaymas Basin, Gulf of California, Mexico - Guay6, Core 4569-2, 0-3 cm | ecosystem: Environmental > Aquatic > Marine > Hydrothermal vents... | reverse complement strand
GTAAGCGAGAACAACGCTGCCACCAGCGAAACCAACGCGGCTGTTAGTGCTGCAGCGGCTTTGGTCAGCGAGAACAACTCTGCAGCCAGCGAAGCGGCGGCAGCAGCTAGTGCTGACTCGGCTCAGGATATTGCCGATGACTTGGTAGTCACTTCCATGATTCCAGCCTTCTTCCACTTGGGGGCGCAGTAATGCACTCCGAGGTTGTGGAAAACATAATTTTGGGGTTGGGGCTAGCGTGGTGTGTGCTGATGTCTTTGGCATATCTTAGCAGGGCGAAGTCTAGCCATACTGAAAGGCCACAAGACATTAACCGCTGCATGTGGTACGGAGGGTAGTCCATGGCTACTCAGGACTTTACTACCTACGTTGAGAACGATGCCAACAGCAGGTTTGCTGTTACTGCGCCAAAAATCGACTGGGCTGGTTTGCTCAATAATGATGATGACCACATGGTTATCGACGATTTTGGGGTAGATTTTTTCGCTGAAGATTTTGAGTTCCGTTTTGAGACTGAGCTTAATTCGTCTGATAATTCTGCCGCTGTATTTATAGCGGCTCTGACTAATGCGATCGATGACTGGGATGCGATAGACGTTGCTGGGGGTAGTGCGTTAGGCTTATTCTGGTTCGATGCTGGCGCGACAGTGGTGCTGTATTTGGAAGAGTTAGATAGCGGCACCCGAAACATCGATGGCAGCATAGCTTTGGCCTATAACACCAAGTACTACATCACCTTCTCAAGGGATGAGGCAACAGGAACCTATGGGACTATCACAGCTGTAATCCGCACAGGTTCGCATACGGGTACAGTAGTGGATACCTTGTCGGTTACCCTTAGCACCAGCAAGAAAGACTTTCGTTATCTCAGCGGTGTGCTGGCTTTCGGCGGTGGCACTTCTGGTCGTGCGTCTACCGGTTACATCCAGAACTTAACTAGGGTACTAGCCGAGCGGTATTGGGTTAACGACGATGCCGATAGTGACTTCGACAATGCGAACAACTGGTCCGATGAAGCTGGGGGCGCTGGCGGAGCGGGGGTTCCAACAGCCACTGAAAAGGCTTTCTTCACTTCTGATGTCACAGACGGTTGTTCCTACCTTAGTGATTCTGCACTGTCCTTGAAGGGCATTGAGATCCAAGCAGGGTACACGGGCACAGTAGCCTTCCCCGGTGCGCCGGGGGGTGGTGAGCCTGCGGTTACCATAGGCGAGGATGGAATAGTTCAAGCCGCTGGTACTCTTACCTTGACGGCAGGAACAACCACTTGCACAGGACCACTTACTTGCTCCGCTGGAACTCTTAACCACAATGACGGCAAGGTCTCAATGGAGGCGGTAACTGGTACTGTCCCAATAACCAGTGGTGGCAATAGTCTTTATGATCTTGATCTTGGTAACGGTGGCACTGGCGCTACCTTCCAACTTCAAGACGAAGCCGACATAGAGAACGATCTTAACTGGATCAATGGCGCTGTAGATTTCAATGATCAGGATATCACCATAAATAATGAGTTTGATGTGGCGAGTACTGTCGGGGTCAACAAGCTTCTTTGTGGCGATGGAAACACAATTACGCTAAACGGTATTCTTGATCAGAACTGCGTTGTTAGTGCTGGACCGTTCACTGAAGAAACAGCCACTTGGTTATTTACAGGAACCAAACAGGCCGCCAGCATTCAAAGCGGCAACGACCATGATGCGGAATTCTGGAATCTACAAATCGCTGACGGTGTCACTCTAGGGAGTGTTGGTGGCACCAATAGCACTAACTATAATATCCGTAACAGACTGACGCTTGGCGTTAATTCAGTGTTTGATATGAATGATCGCAGATGGAGCGTCATAAGCTCTGACCCTGATATGCTGTCCCTTAACCCTACCTCTACTATTGATAATACTTCCCCTGCTTCTTCGTCATTTACAATCACGTTTGCTGCTAACATCAATATGAATATCCCACCCGCTACATATCTTGGTGATACGACTATTAACTCTAACACTTCGGCTGGTACGCGCAATGTGGTGCTGCAGGGAAACATCACGGTAACCGGTAACTTCAGAATAAATGAGGGGCAGAATTATAATGCTGTGCGCCACATGGACTTCAACGGTTACGACTTCACTGTAACCGGAGACTTCTCCAACCTAACTAGGGGTTTTGGCATCATCGTAGGTTCTTCCACGCTTACCGTTGGGGGTGACTATACTTCCCAAGTGGTAAGAGGCACCACTACTTATATTCTTGATGTGGATGGCGGACTGGTTGATGTGGCCGGGGACTTTACCGTTACTGGCAACCTCAAGACTATCCGCACACAGAACGGCGCGGAGATACGGATTGCTGGAAGCTGGGATGGCAGCGCAAGAAGTACCAGCCCACTCTTCGAAGGCGATGGCAGTGGCGTTCTGAAGTTCGACGGGGGCGCGGACAAGAGCATAACCGCCGCGCACACCTTCGTCGGCGTCAATGTTACCGCAGCCAAGGACGCGGGATTCAAGGTTACCCTCGCTTCCAACTTCGCGAACACTGGCTTGGATCTGACCGTGCTTACGGGCATCTTAGATTTGGCGGGGTATGACGTTGACTGCGATAACCTTGTGGTCCCGTTAGATGCTGAACTGCGCAGAACGGGCGCAGAGGCCATCACTCTCGGGACAGGCGCGACTTTGACAGGCACGGTGCGGTACTACTCCGCAGCGGTACTGGCCGACATCGCAGACTACCTGACAGCTTACGGGGTACTCATCCTCGGCGCAGGTAAGACCCACGAGATGTCACAGGAAGCCACAGTTGCAACCACCTTTGCGAGTGACGGTGTGGTGGGCAACAAAGCGATACTGCAAAGCGACACGCCGGGAACAAGGCGTAAGCTCACTGTCAACGGTGCGGTGGCCATCGCAGACAAGGTGTCCGCCATCGATATAGACTCAAGTGATGGCGATCAGATTGTGGCCATCGGCTCACTGGCGGTTAACACCCTTAACTGGAAGACGATTAATAACCCCGTGTCCGTTATCGGGAGCAAGATCATAGGCAGACCCGGGCCACGGGGCAGGGTTGCGAGAGGAGTGGTAGAATGGACGTAACAATTGGCACTCAGGTAGACTTCCTGTTCACTACGGAAAACCCGGACACTGGCGCGGCTCAGGATGCAGACAGCCTGCCAACTGGGGTAGTCTACAAGGATGGTGTGGCCGATGCTCTGACTGTTACCATCAGCAACGTGAGTACGGGCCTTTACAAAGGCAACTACACCCCAACATCCGGCGCTGGGTTTAATCCGGGCAACGATGTTTCCTGCGTAGTCACCGCTATAGTAGGCGGCGTAACAGGCAAAGCTGTTGTCAGGCAGGACAGAATCAAGGACGTAGGAGGATCAGTAATGTCATTGACCAAAGTAACCAATCGACTGACCAATGCGTTCGTTGATCAGTATGAGTGCCCTGCTGGTAAGACTGCGATGTGCTATGTGCATCTGACCAACACGGACTCAAGTGCGCGGACTGTGGATCTCAGGTCGATTCCTGATGGCGAGAGTCCGGGCAACGAACACCTCAAGCTTTCAGTTGAGCCACTGGCCCTTGCTGGCGCGACTGGCTACAGGGGCGCGAGTCCTTACGGGCCGTACAATCTCGTAGCTGGTGGAATCCTCGCGGCTCTAGCCAGCGCGACTAATGTGGTCAACATCGACATTGAGATTGTCGAAGTCGCAGTACCCGTCTAAGGCAGGTGACTGATGAATCTTGGACAACTGAAAAACGCACTGCTGCGAATCATTGGGACTGATGGTTACGCTGCGGGGCTCAGCGGTGGGGACATCGTTGGTATCCCAGTGGCTTCGATCACTGATACCTTCGGCCTGCCTGCTGATCATCGGATAACTCTCACTTCTGGCGATCCGGTAGACAACAATGTGTCAGGTAGTACTGTGTACCTTACTCCTTACCGGGGCAATAAGATTGCTCTCTACACTGGTTCCGTCTGGTCTGTTTTATCCGTTGCTGAGTTGTCTATTGCACTGCCCGGAACAACGGACACGAACTATGATCTGTTCGTTGATTATAACTCTGGTACTCCGCAGCTTGAACTTGTTGCGTGGACAGACGGAACAACTCGCGCTACTGCTATTGTTCGGCAAGATGGTGTTTACTGCAAGACAGGGGACTTGACCAAGAGATACGTGGGTACTGTCCGCACAGGCGGTACTAGTGGGCAGGCAGAAAACACTGAATCAGAGCGGTTCGTGTGGAACTACTACAACCGTATCCCGAGTCTCGCTAAGTATAGCGATCAGACCTCCCACACTTACTCTACCGGCGCTTGGCGGTACTGGAATAACAGCAGTTCAGCAAAGGTGGAATTGGTTATAGGGGTCAATGAAGTAGCACAACGTGTCCATGCCACAGGGCAGGGAGAAGACACCCTTAGAATAGGCTTTGGCGTTAATGTAAACAACGCGCATTCAGGAAGTCTTGACCAATTATTTAGGAATTCTAACTCTTCTAACATTTGCGCTGGTTCAACAGACAGGATCAACACAGGACTAGCCTCGGGGTACAGCTACGTATCGGCCGTTGAATACGGCGATAGCGCCCCCGCTGACCTTGATGCGGTTCTCTTGATTGTGGAAAGCGAAGGTTAATCATGCTGAAGAAAATTCACGCTGCCATTGAAGAGATTGCGCCGATCCACGGCATCTCAATGCCCAACCCTGAAGATAAAACTAGTTGGGTAGTTAACTTCAAGGATGAAGCCACCGCACAGCAGAAGGCTGATGCTCAAGCTGTAATCGATGATTTGGATGTTGTGGCCTTGGCGGCTAGTGAAGACGCTCGGGCCAAGAGGCGCAGAGAGTATGGCAACGTAGCCGACAACCTCGACGATGCCATGAAGCTCATCAAGATCCTCATGGACAACGCGGGTATTCCCGACCCCACTGGCCGCTTAGCCAAGCGCGATGCAGTCAAGGCCGCGCACCCTAAACCGTGAGGTGAAGCATGCCCAACGCACATTTTAATCAAGACCCCGGCAGCACCACGCTCTGGCTACCTGAGAGTTCCAACTGGGAAGACCTGCGCTTCCCCGCTGCGGCAATCAATCCGCCCGGGGGCGTCAGTGATCCTGATGTGGATACTACTGATGGCACACTGCTCTTCGATAAGGGCAGCACAGAGATCATCATGGGCCAAGCCCAGATGCCTCACTCCACCAAGCGCAACTCAGTCCTCAAGCCCCACATCCATTGGTCGCCCACGGACGCCGACACAGGGGATGTACTGTGGAGGCTTGAGTATCAGTTGGCCGCGATCAACGGGAGCTTTCCCGGGGCGTGGACCGCGCTTGATGTGCTGGACACCGGCGCGGGGGATGACAAACACCAGCTTGCTGCCTTCGCTGATATCCAGCTGCCCGATGCAGGTGTGAGTCTCATGATCAAGTGGCGCGTGAGCCGCATTGGTGGGGACGCATCTGATGATTACGATGCTGATGCCAAGCTGCTTGAGTTTGACATCCATTACCAGATCGATTCCGTGGGGAGTGGGGAGCTTTACACCAAGTAGAAAGCAGGTACGACACCATGCCGGAACAGCCGCAGACACTCAATGGATGCATGGCAAACCAGAAGGAATGCCAGACCAAGATCTTCAACCACATCGACGACCGGCACGACAAGGTCATGAATGAACTTGGCGTTATACAGACCGCACTGGCCTATGAGAAGGGTGTCCGCAACGGCGCGGCTGCGACTGCGACTGGCAAGAATGCTCCGGTGAAAAGCGATAAGGTTAACTGGAATAAAGTGGCCGCTGCGGCTGTGGTAGTCGCAACGGCCATCTTCTCTTTAGGGGTAACTTACAGAACTATTTTCGGGGGAGAATCAACCCGGACTCCTTCGGAGCTTCAACCAAGTCCTCCTCCGGTCCGTAGTAATCCTTGATCCCTGTGTGCCCGATCTTCAGACCGTTGTGACAATGGACCGGGATGTCGGCTTCGTTGCACTTGTCGCAGAAGTAGTAGTCTGAACCAAGGAACCCGACTTCATCGATCCACGGCTGAGCGAAGAAGGGCAACTCGATCCTCGGGAACACCGATGCGTGGATCAGCATGATGCCCGTACCGATGCGCTTCACCTTGGAAACGTAAGCGGTCTTGTCTTCCATCCCCTCGTAGTTCACGGTGTACGGAGGCTTCCTGCGGATAGCGGGGCAGGCAATGATTGGTTTGTCAGCATTCAGCAGCCGAGTCAACGTGTCCGCCGGGAAGCGCATGTCGCTGTCAATCATGAGCAGGAAGTCAGCCTTGGTTACTAGAGCCTGCGCAGCCAATCGATTGCGCTGGGCAAAGACGCAGCAGCCCTGCTCGTTAACGATTCCCATCTGCAGGTCTGGGATTGACTGGTAAGACACCGCGATCATGGTGGCCAGATCGAAAGCGAACCCAGCCTTGACATCGTCCTGCGATGGAATTCCAATTATGATCTTCAATTCACACTCCTCTTCTTGTTCTTCCTCCGGGCAATCTCCCGGTCGATGTACCACTTCGCCTTCTCAAGATCCTCGATAGGTTTTCCCTTGAGGTCGCAGCGCAGTATGTACTTCACCGCATTGCCAAGGCAGAAGTTCATGTGCTCGGTGATCTCGATTACCTCTATCCCCGAGGGGCTGCTGGTGTAGTGGGATGGGTGGTTCACTGGATCATTCTTATTACTCACCGGATCACCTTTACTTCCGCATTGGCATCACACTCCGGGCATCTCCAGAACATTGATTCTTCGCTGAAGATATCTGTTACGACTTGAGCCACTGAGCGCCAGCGTTCCTTCTCTAATTCAGTTTGTATATCGAAGGGTTCACTGGCGTGGCTGAATCCACATACTTTTTTGTGTATGGCTCTCGCCACCTCTTCTATGCTAATGCTCATTTCTTCTTCCTCGCATCCCAGAACTTCTTAACCGGGATCTCCTTGAAGGGTGGTCTCTCTTTCTTGGGGTAGTACTTGTTCGCGTACCAGTAGGTGAAGGATATGACGCCCCCGATTGTGAAGATCAACGTCCCCAAACCCCAGTAGAAAGTAGAAACCGTCATGTCAGTCCTTCCTGTATCTCACACCACGCCAGCCAGCCACTGCGATGGGCATTCCCTTAGCCCAGTCAGGCGAGGTGGCCATCAGCTGATCGAACTGTTCTTGGGAGCCAGTACCGAAAGCTACCTCGGCAACCCCCTCGTCATGAACTGTCATGATAGTGGGATACCCAGCTTCCTCAACCCTTAACATTCCATCTGAGAGAACGTCCCGGGCCACAGCTTGAGTGATGTTCTCCATCAGCAGACCGCCGTAGATCGCAGTGCGCTTCCACTTTTTGGTCTGGCTGTCAACTCCGTAGTAGCGCAGGCCCTTGGCTGGCCGGCCCCACTTATCTATCTCATCCTTCACGAACGCATCGCAGTAGTAGAGCTTCCGGCCAGAAGGCAGTTGGATCGTCATGAACCTGCCCTCCATATCGAGCACCACCTTGCCAAAAGCAATTGGCTTCTTCTCCTCGATGCACTTGACCGCGCAGTACTGCAGCCCCCGCCAGTGCTGTGTTATCTCAGGGTGCGCTTTGCGCCACCGCTGCTTGATAATGTCACAGGCCACTGCTGCTTCGAGGGACATCTTCTCTTCTTCCTGTTCGTAGAAGAAGTCGGTCACCTTCTCCCCGAGATAGTCAACCGCCATCTCGTGGGCTTTGCGCATTTCATGCTGAGAGGTTTCCTGCTTCATGACCAGCTGAGCCAGATCTTCGAGGTCCATCTTGTAGACCTTGGCCATGGAGGCGAAGGCACCGATCCCGCCCTGATACCCCAGAGCCAGCTCCTGCACCTTGCCGATCTGCCGCTGGTCCTTACTAACATTCTCAACCGGGACGTTGAATGAGCGCGAGTAGGCCAGCTTGTACAGGTCAGGGCCAGTGCCCATATCGTAGTCGCTGAACGCATCGAGCTTCCAGTCCTCGCCGGCCAGCCACGCGCATGCTCTGCCTTCGATATTGGAGAAGTCAGTGCAGACCAGCTCCCCGCCCGGGGCGGCTGTGAGCATCCCCCTCAGGCAGCTACTGGCGATGGCCATTTGGCAATCTAGGCCGGCCTCGCCATGCGGAACGGTAACTCTGCCCCGGCGCATGAACTCATCTATCGCCTGCTCCACCTCAGGATGGCTGAGCTTTCCCCGGGGGAAGTTGTGTGGTTGAATGAGCGATCCGGTCCACCGGCCAGTGCTGGCCCCATGGTACATCATGGATCCACGGACCCGATCTCCCCAGCCGGCGGCTCCCAGCATGGTGGCCAGCTTGGCAGTGCTGCTCAGGCTGGTCTTCTGCCGGATCTCGAGGACTCGTTTGACCGAAGGATACAGCCCTGTGCGCGTAAGTGCTTCTTCCACTGAGGCTTTGGCCATATCCTTCATCTCGCACTTGTTCAGGGTCAGCCACTCCCTGAGCCTCTTGATCTGCCCAGAGGTCTTTATGTAGCCGCCAGTGAGCGCCTGTAGCTCGCTCAGGAGAGTTCTCTCATATTCCTGTAGCGATGCCCTGACTTTCTTAATGCCCTTAGAATCGATGTGAATGCCCCTGTCGTTGATGGTCTGATCCAGTTCCCAGACCCTGCGTTCCTTGTCCGTGAGCGGGGGCAGTACTGCGCTCAGGGCATGCTCGGCCTCTACGTCTGTAATGCAGTACCGGCACAGGGCGTCGAACATCTCAAGGTCGAAGTGCCACCAGAGCTTTGACTCCCACTCCGGGTCAGCCGCCTGCTCTGCCTTGCGGGGCTTACGGGGCTTACACATCTTCATCATGATCTTGTAGCCCTCGTCGTCCTTCTGAGTGCTCAGGCCCAGTACATAGCAGACCATACCCAGAGACCGGGGAAGACTGCACACGGCGGCTCTGGCGGCTGTACAGGACCATCGCTGGATGGGAACCTCATCGAACCCCAGCGGCAACATCTTGTGAGTCCAGATCGCCCGCTCGAATCCTGCGTTGTGGGCCTCCAGTTCGTGCCCCTCGGCCAGCATCTGCTTCAATTTGGATGTGGATATCAGCGGGAGCCCCGCATCCCTGAAGCGAAACAGGTACTGGAAGGTCTGAGGTAACCACACCCGGGTGGGCTCGTTATCCTTCTTGACCGCCAGACACATGATCTCTGTGGCAGGGTCTTCAGCATATCGATACATCCCTTGCTTCTTGATGTTCGCCGTGCTCCGGGTTTCAAAATCAAGAGATAGGGTCATAGGCACCTCGCACTGCTCTGCTGATTACGTATCGCGACTGGCCGAAGATCTCGCCAACTTCTTTCTGGGTGCAGCCCCATCGGTGCAAAGTCTTGGCGCATTTAACCGCCAAAGGTTTCATTCTCCAAAGCATCCTTCGATGGCCAGTACCGTGGGCTTTTGAATCGGCGAGGTTTTCCGCCCGGGTTCCGTATCTAAGGTTTGACAGGACATTGTTGTCTCTGGTTCCATCTCCGTGGAGAACCTCGTGCCCCGCAGGTCGTGGTCCTATGAACGCCTCAGCGACCAGTGAGTGAACCAGATTAGTGTTACCCCTACCCAGAACAACACTGGGGTAACCGACAGATGTTAGCCCGGGCTTGAGCACCCGCGCATTGCCACGAGCAAAGCTCTTTACCCTGCCAGTGTTGCTGACTTGGTACTTACCTTCGAACCCAACTACATCTCGCCAATCTTCCATGGTTCAAATCCTTTAGCAGCCCGGGCCTGTGGTAGCGCCCGGGCCACGGGCTGGGGTTAGCTATTCAGGAACCCACCACCCTGCGCCGGAGGCTGAGCTCCACCGAAGGGGTTAGCCGGAGCCTGAGCCGGGGCTGGTGGTGCAGCCGGCGTACCGAACGCATTCGCCGGGGCCTGCGCGGGAGGCGCGGCAGCTGCGGGAGTCCCAAAGGGATTCGCTGCAGCCGGTGCCCCCGGGGCCACTGTCCCGGTAGGCTCACCGGGAAGAGGGGCGAACACGCTACTGGGGTCAGCCTGAGCTCCACCCAGACGTTCACCCGGACGCACGACCTGAAGCAGGGCGAGGTTGAAGCCCACTCCAGCACCATTGGTGTTCTGGTATGCGTAGCAACTCACGCCCAGAACTCCGATGATCCCGTCATACACTGCGCTCTTGTCGAGCACTGCGTTGACGTTGTTGTCCACCACCTGCGGAGCTTCCTTCTTGTCACCGCTGGGCCACATGTCGTTGCTCGTGGCAGTGATCACCCAGCAGCCGGCCAATGCGGGCTGGATCTCCTTCTTGAGCCTGCCGACATTCTTGCCCTTCACGTAGACATCGGTGTCTCCGTCCTTGATGGGGTTGTGAATGCCCGGAGGGAAGCCGTTCGGCCATTTCTCCTGAGCGACCACCATGAGTGCCTGCTTGAGACCCTCGATGTTCTCGGTCTTCGGGATGTAAATGGTGGCCGAGTACTTCATGCGATTGTTCTGATCCGCTCTCGGTGTCCAAATGCTGACGTAGTTCAGTCGGCCTTGGGGTGTGGGGATAATTTCTGGCATGGTGTTCTCCGTTCTCCGTTAGGAAAAGAAGTCTGCTTCTTTAAGCAGACACTGAGTTACTGAAGACCCAACAGCGGGTCTCTTGTCACCGACCGGCACCAACGTAGTGCCAGTATCTGGTTTGTGTACGAGCGACCCAACCTGACTCGGGTCTTGTCCTGCTGCCTTCAAAGCCTTCTCGGCCTGCGCCGGGGAGAGCACACTTTTCTTGTACGCGCCCTCGCCCAGTATGGTCTCTAAGAAGAACAGCGCATTGTTGCCATCGATCCACGCACGATTAGCTCTCTTGGCTACCAGCTTGAACCCGCTCGGGCCCATGCCAATATCAGCCTGCTGCTTAGCGTATGCAGCAACCTGACCGACCCAGTCGTTGAGAACCTCTGAGTACTGGAGCACCTTGGCCAGCTCGTCGCGAGTGAGAGATTCAGGGCTGGGGAACTGTGGTGTGCCCTGTTCATGAATCGGATCCAGAACCTGCTTGGCCACCGTCATCGCCAGCTGTCGCTGAGCAGGACAGGTCGGACGCGCAGGACAGAACCCATCCTTGCACCAGTTGCCCGCGCAGAGCGGGGCGTTGGGATCTTGAGTCGCCAGAATACCCGGGTTGAGAGTCTTCTCTTCCCAGTCGAACAGGAACTGGGGTGTGGTCTCCCAGTTTTTGATCTGCTCTGATCCTCTAGTTCTGGGCTGGCATACGAAGACGTTGACCTTTTCAACATCACAGCCTTCTGCCTGCAAAGCCTTGACTGCACCCAGAGCGTAGTTCATCATCTGTATATTCTCTACCGGACTGACGAGAACTCCACTCCCGTGCTTATAGTCCCAGACATCGAGCACCTTGCTCCTCAACGTGTAGAGGATGCAGTCACCAGTGCCCCAGACCAAGTCATTGACTACCAACCTCTGCTCAACACCGCGCTTGATGTGGCCTTCGGTGATACTTCCGAGCGGGGCTCTCTCGTTGATGGCCTCGACGTAAACCTTAACTGCCGTTGCCATGTCCTCATCGACCGTGAAGACCTCACCTTCAACGGTGATCTGAACGCCTATGTGCTTGAAGGGATCTTCGAAATTGAGCAGGCACTGCTGCCCCAATTCGTGAGCCGCAGTCCCCTGCCGAGAGTACTTGGAACTCTTGCGGGGGATTCCTTCGCACATACGGGGATACCCCGGGCAGTTAAGCCAGCATTTTCCTGAACTCGGGGACAGTTTAGCGTGGGCCATTATGCGCCCGGGTTAATGTTCGCGATGATCGCATCGGCCTGCGAGGGGTTAGCCTTGATGGCCTTGAGAACCTCAGCGATCTGGGGCTTCATCACCTCAGTGATGTCGCTGAACTTCGCCGCGCCAAACTTGTTGGCGATCTCAAAGCACTTAGACTGACCCACGTTGGAATCAGCATACAAGGCCATAACCTCGCGGAAGAGAACTCCGAGGTCACCGACCGCAGCGGCCTTGTGCTCGGGGATCGCTGCGGCAGGAGCGGTGCCCTGCACCTTGGCCACAGCCAAGAGATCCTTGAGCTTGGTCAGGCCCAGTCGGCCATTGTACTCCACGTTCATTGCATCGAGCTCAGCCTTCACCTGAACGCGCTCCTGCTCCTTGGCCAGCTTCGCTGCTGCCATGGTTGCGGTGGTCGCCACCTCGGGCTCAGTAGTTGCCGGTGTAGTAACCGAGGGGTTCGAAGCGGGGGCAGCTGCCGCTACCGGTGTGGCAAAAGACGCTGGCGCAGGGGTAGTCGGAGCAACTGACGTCTGGGTTGGGACAGCCGGGGGTGGAGCTAAGGTAGGGCCCGTTTGCACCTTGGCCACGTTCAGTTCGCCCTCGACTTCCAATTTGGTTAGGGCTTTTACAGCCTCGGTGAATGTTGCGAATTCCAGTGTCACTTTCACAGTCATGATCATCTCCTAATTAACTGCCTGTTCAATTACTTCCTGCTTCTGGATCACTGTGCGGAGCATCCGCACGTCCAATGACCCGGACAGGACTACGTGCTGAACGAGCACAGAACCTTCTTGTCCTATTCTATGGCAACGATCCTCCATCTGGCTCACGATCCCGGGCACCCACTGGGGTTCGCCCATTACCACATGCGATGAAGCCGTGAGCGTAATACCTTCAGCCGCTGCGGTCGTGCCGACGAACAACCTGATATCTTCGTCGGTCTGAAATGCTTCCTTGGCTTCTTCCTTCTTATTGGATGTGGTACGCCCGTCAACCACAACGCAGCTGTCTCCGAACTCAGCACGAATCGCATCGACAGTTCCCTTGTGGTGGACAAAGCAAACTACCTTGTCGGGCAGTGAGCGCAGGTGCTGGATCAGGTACTTGACCTTGTACTCGGCCAGCGTTCTGCGCACAGTACTGAGCTCTCCAAACTCAGGGGCAAAGTTCCCTTCGTTAATGTCCTGATATACTGAGCGGGCGAATGCTTCATCCATGCCGCGCTCAGCAACGATCTTGTTCTCCATCTCTATCAGCCGCATGACCGAAGCGTCTGGTTTGATCTCAATGATCTGCCTCTGCTTGGGCGGCAGCTCTTTGAGAACATCTCGCTTCAGCCGGCGCAGCATGACGGTGGACTTCAGTAGCGCATTGAGATGGTCGAGGTTGCTGGCCCCAGTGTACTCATCGAGGATCCGGTACTGCAGGACGTTCGGATTGGGCAGGAACGCCCGAAGTTCATCCCAGTGTTGCGCCGAGATCCGGGGCTTGGCCTTAATGCCCTTCTTGTAGCAGAAAATTCTGAACGCCTGATAGTTCGCAGTGCTTCCGAAGTTCTGGAAGATGATCTCGCCCAGCCCGCCACAGAAGTAATTGCCGAAAGCGTGGTAGTCGGGGAACTGGTGTGGCGCGAGATAACGCAGCATCGGGTAGAGCTCAATGGGCCGATTAACGATGGGGGTTCCAGTCATAGCAACAGCCCGATGCGCGGGGATGGGCACGAATTCATTCGAGCCGACTACCATCTGTGTCCGCTTGGCCCCGATGTTCTTGCAGTAGTGAGCTTCATCAGCAACCATGAGATCCCATGTGAATCTGCGGGTCGCTTCGTAATGACGGCTCATGATGTCGTAGTTCACGATCACTATGTTGGTATCAGGGAAATGATTTCCGTAGGCCACGCCGACCTGTGGGCAGAAGCTCACCCACTTCTCAAGTTCCTTCTTCCAGTTGAGCTTGACTGAGGACGGGCACACGACCAGCGTTCTGTTGATCTGGGGAACTGCGTTAATCATCCCGCAGATCTGAATGGTCTTGCCCAGTCCCATGTCATCGCCCAGCCACGCACGAGGATGGTCTATCAGGAAGCGTACACCATCCTCTTGGAAGGATCGGTACTTGAGGCCGGCGGGGACTGGGATCATTAGATGTCGATCCGATCATCAATGGATAGGCCGCAATCAAAGCAGCTTTCGAACTCGTTGTCAGTAGCGCCGAGAAAGACCTTATGTTTAGATGGGACGTTCTGCATGGTTCGGGATACCGCACACGCAAAGCATAAGGAAATTTCGTCCGACCAGAAACCATCTTCCTTGAGCCACCGGTACTTGTACACCACAGGAGTGCCGGCCAACCTACACCCCCATCGCCCTTACGTTCTGAGCCAGCATGGCCTGCCGCTTGTCGGCCACAGTTCTGGTGAGGATCTCAGCCGGGGAGCGATCCGCACCCAGCAGGCTCATGTTCAGCCGGATCAATTCGGGCAGACCGCTTATCGCCTTAACCCATGCGGTTTCGCGCTCCCGGTTGTTGTGCGCGTCATCGCAGCGAACGTCCAGCGTGACGCCGACTTCAATAAAGTCCACACGAATCACGCCCGGGCTGGGCTCGGTCAGAATAGGATCAGCCACCATGCACCTCCATGTACCGCTTGGTCTTCTTGGTCCCGTAGCCGCAGTCCCGGCAGAACTTCAAATCGAGTGCGCGGTTCTGCCCGTGCTTGGCCTTCCGGCCTCCCTTGGATCCGTTCCCGGTGCGCTGTACCCGGGCCGCTCTGCGCAGTACGCCTTGCTGACTCATGATCCACTCATCCTAACGAATTCACCACTTGCAAGAATCGTTACTGCACCATCACTTTGACCGCCGAGAACAACAGCAGCGTAACAGCCGTGGGGATCCTTAAAGCTGAGAAGCTCGTACTTGTCCCCAGTGGTGACTCCCCGGACTATATCGCCTTTTTCGAACCCCGGCAGCTCTGCGCCGAGTACTTTGTTAAGATCCGCAAACAACCCCGCTCTTGCTTCGTCGCTGTTCCTGCATCGGTGGACATGCGAAGTTTCCGGGGAGTTAACAGCTCCGAAGAGGCAATACTCCTCGAGGTTAGCGTTGCCCCCATGCTCCTTCTTGCCTTTCACCACGGTGTAGATCAACAGATTCTTCTTACGCTCCATCCAGACATGGAGACTGTTATCCCCAGACTTGGCGAATTGAACCCTTCGGGTATCGTCGGCGCGTTTCAGATCCTTAGGGTCGTAGTAGTGAGCCACCACCCAACCGAGGCAAAGTAGTTCAACGTGGACAGCGCCTTGGTACGACCCTTGCACAACTCTGGCAATGTCTCCTTTGTGCTGACAATTTTTGGTGACGATAACCTGATCGCCCTTGCGGAACGGTTCACTGACTTCAACTACATCATTACACTTGTGGCACCACATCTTCTTGGTCATTTCCTACTCCTTCTCTGGGGTTAAATTCTCAGTTTACGCTATCGCCTTCTCTGCCGCTTTGACCAACGACTCCAGCGGGAAATGTACCTGCTTACCCTTGATCACAACCATGGGCAGAATGCCGTTTATCAGAACAATCTCAAAACTTGTGCCGTCCGGTGTTGAACCCTTGGCAACCCCAACGGTCATGAACAACGCCTTCTCGCTGATCTTCACATCAAGGGGCACGGTCTTCTCGGAGTCTTTGGTCTCGCGCTTCTTCATGTCCTTCTTGGCTTTCGGCATTACTAGCTCCTCTGAGTCTGGGCGCGGACCTTGTTGTAGATCCGGCGAATGATGGCCTGCTGCTTCTGGGAGAATCCCCCGGGCATCGAGGCCCACTTGCGCATATCGTCCATGAAGCCCCGCTCCCATTCGTTACAGAGAGCTTCCTCGATGGTGGTGATCTCCTCGATCATCTGACGGCAGGAGATCTGTTCATCCTCAGCGTTGCATCTGGCGAAGTACTGAAGATCGCGAATTCGTTTCTGGCTGCGCCAACTCATCAGGCACCAGCTTCGTCGCGTTTGACATTCTGGGTATCTATCGTGGAGTCCCTCATCGTACCTCGATGGGATCCAATCTCTTCGTTCTCCCCTATCAGCCCCAACTTCCTGCCAATAAACCAGCAATCCCAGCAGGGCATGGAAGACTTAGGGTGACTGGCGCGAAGTTCTTTCATGAAGTTAATCTGGCGTTGCATCTTCTTCATGGTGTTGATACCTGATTCGGTCAAGTGCTTCTGTTCGGCCTTAGTGAGCACCTTTTTGGCCTTCTTCGTGTAGATAGCCATTACATCACCCCCATGAGCATTGAGATGCTGCACACGGTCGGCTTCTCGCAGACTTCGCACCAGCCTTTATTATTGTCAGGCTCGACCTGAGTGGTGTAGTCGCAGCCGATCATCATGCAGATCCCGTCATTGACGCTATCCATAGACTGCTCCTCAAGCATGGCCAGCGGATCGTCGTAACCGGATGCTTCGCACAACGCTTGAATCTTCTTGTTGATTTCACTCATCATGCACCAACCGCATCGCGCTTGAGGTGTTCGGCCAGAGTCTTCTCGCCGCAGTAGAGATCGCGCTCCATAGGCAGGCCCTTGACTCTGAGGGATTCCAGTTCATCAAGTGAGAAGTAGCCAAGCTCACCCTCGAAGCCGGCAACGAACCCGAAGAACGTGCGCTCGTTGACGTTGTACTCAGTGGCGTACCATGTCCAGCTGCTGAAGGGATGGAAGTACTTGGCGATTACAATAGCTTCATTGCCCTTGCCGTCCTGTGATCCTACCTTGGCGAAGCGTTTCTCAAGGGTTTTGGTCAGAAGTTTCATCTCGGTCTCCTCGGTTCAGGTTCTCGGTGGCGGGTTAGAATTCAGCGCGAACAGCTTGCAGTGCTTCGATCATCTTATCCAACTGGTCAGCAGTGACGCTGGCCGAAGTGGTAAAACTACGATCTGCACCGGAGCCGTATTCTCTGATCGAACCGTAGCTCCAGAGTTGGAGGCAAGCTCTTGAAGGTGAAGATTTGTAAACTCGGAAGGTATCACCGCTATCAATGCAACGGCCCTTGTTCTCTCTGGTGTCAGTGTGGGTGGTGATCTGGTGGTCTTTGCTCATCTCGGTCTCCTCGGTTCGGGCTCTCGGTTTCTTGCCTTCGTTCGACACCCACAGTCTACCGCAAGAAAGTTCCCATGCAAGCGAAAAACGCAGAAAAATTAAATTTTACCCCAAGTCCCTGAGCCACATAGCTTTACAATGAAAAGTATTCTAGGGCTAAAAAATTTTCTTGACTCTGCCCCTCTGACAGTGTACGTTTCTAAGGAAACATTCAATCTCAACTATAAAAGGAGGCGCGTGTGAGGAGGATACTCGGATGGTTCACTGACGCAAGCTATTTCTGTCTGGCGGGAGTGTGCTTCTGCCTGATCTGGATTCTTACCTGTGGATTCACACGGATAACGGAGGATGACTGAGATGGAATTAAAAGATCTGGGAACACTCGATACAGAAAGCTACTTCACTGAGGGTGAATCGCTGCCTGTAGTGGAGGCGATCCCGGCCCCGGCGCATTCCAATGTTAAACGCGCACCCACACGCAGGGCCATACCTGATGAGTTGCCACCTGAATTGAACCCCGCGCTCAAGTTGAGCCACGTACTCTGGGGGAGCCAGACGGTGAAGCTGCTCAACTACAATGAACAGTATGAATACTGGCTGGTGGAAGTGGAAGACGGAAGCTGGAACATCGTCCACGCACCCGACCTTAAGATCCCGCGAGTGCAATCATGAAGCGCATATGTTCCCGGGCCACCCGAAGATCTTCGCACTGCCGTGAATGTGGACATTCTAAACCCCACAAGAAGAACTTCACCTGCGATAGCTTCAGGTGCCTGAGGTTTGCGGTTGTCAGCTGCAAGAGATATGTGGAGAAGAAATCATGATGAGCATCCATTGCAAGCAAGAGGTAACCACCTACCACAACAATTGGCCGTCCAGTCATCAGTGTACGCGCAAAGCTGTAGTCGATGGCTACTGCAAGCAACACCACCCTGATGCAGTAAAGAAAAGGCGCGAAGAGTCTGACCGCAAATTTGCGGAGAAGTTAGCACGCGACCCAAGAGTGATGTTAACCAAGGACATCAAACGTGCCGAAGCTGCTGAGAAGTTATTGGCTCTTGCTGAAGAGGCTCTGCGCAAAAGTAAGAACGTGGTGGAACAGTGCTTTGGCGCAGAAGAGAAGTACTGCGCGATGGATGCGCGGAAATCCATTGAAGAATTCTACCGCGCAAAAAGAAGCATTACATAACCTTTGTTATCGGACGTTGGAGGGAAGGCATGAGCATCTGCGACATCACGGCCTGTGCGATAATATTCGGGGTGGTCATTTTGGTTGGATGGATTCTAGATCAGATGCTGACAAGAGGTGACCTTCCACCACTGGATGAATACGACGATGAAGAGGAGGAGAACTGAATGAAACCCAAGATAAAGCTGGGCGACCGAGTGGAGTGTCAAGTCACTGGCCTGATTGGAATCGCAAGTTCACGAATCACATATCTGAATGGCTGTGTCCAGTATGGCATTGAACCACCATACCAACCCGGTACTGACCTCAAGAGCCACTACGTTGACGCGCAACAACTGGAAGTTATCGAGGGTGGGCTGAACGATGCTGAAGAAGATCAGACCATCCCTAGAGTTCGGACAGGTGGGCCGCAGGGACACAGAACCCCATCAGGCATGTCCCACACCAGCACGGTTCGCGGACCTTCTGAGACTATCAGCCACAGTGCTCCACGGGCTGACAAGTACAACGAGGTGCACTAGAGATGAGACTCTTCCCCTGTAAACACATCGGCTTCGCAGTAGCAACGGTCCTGTTGTTTCTGGGCATTCTGCTGCAGGATCAGATCTTTGTAACCATAGGCTGCACCGGCTGGGTGCTGGATAGACTGGAGGAAAAGTGAAAGCCACAATCAAATTCTTCGGCATGGAGGTGGTGGACGTTACCGGCCTCAGTGTCAATCAGGTGAAAGGCCTTAGTAACATGATAAAATTCATAACGCGGCGGGCTATGTTCTTCGTGCTTGCTGCATTCATCTGCGGTCTGGGTCTGGGGTTCATCGGCCCGTTCATTTATCTATGGTATGGGGGTGGGCGATGAAGCTCGGCGCAATACAAATCGTCGTAATCACTGCTATCGTAGCGATTCTTGGCGCGATACTGATCCCAACCATAATGCTTGCCCGAAAACATAACAACCCCACCATCGGTTTCAGGAATGTGGATTACCAAGGCCACTCTTACCTGATGTGGACTGGCAACTACAAGGGCGCACTCCTCCATCACCCGGACTGCCCCTGCGTGAAAGAAGCCACCAATGACTGACAAACAAGGATACTGGAAACATGGCCAGCAGGCGAGGATCGCCAAGCTTGCCGAAGTAAGCCCCAGCCACCTGTCTGACATTCTGCACAGAGGCAGAGGTTGCAGTGTGGTCATGGGCAGGAAACTCGAAAAAGCATCAGAGGAGGTACTGGGAGTTCGCATCCCGTGGGAGATCTGGGCGAACAACGATGTCACCAATCATCCCGCATTTACCGAGAAGGAGTAGTCCATGGATGTGCTAGGATACGTGGCACTGGGGATCTACATATTCCCAATCAAGGCAGGCCACAAAGCACCTCCTCTGGTCACTCCGTGGCAGGAAAAATCCACTCTGGACGTAGCTCAGATTCAGCAGTGGCAGGTGCAGTTCCCCGGCTGCAATTGGGGAATGGATTGTGGTAAGAGCAATAAGACCGTACTGGACATAGACAACAAGCCGGGGCAACACGGCTGGCGCAACTGGATGAAGCTCAAGGGCGATCACCCTGACGTTGCAACCCGCAGCCACTACACCTCAGGCAAAGGTGCCCAGTACCTCTTCGAAGGAGCGATCAAGGCGAAGAAGGAACTCGTCGAGAACGTCGAACTGAAATCGATTGGTGGTTACGTAGTACTGCCGCCGAGCTCGACTGTCCATATCGGCAAGAGCCAGATGGAAGGCGAGTACAAGATCAAGGACGAACTGCCGGTAGCGCCACTGCCTGAGTGGATCCGCGAGATCGGAACCCAGACAGTACAGGAAGTAGCGCAGCTGCCCCAGAACACAAGTCTGGAACTGGATCAGGATCACCACAGGGAAGCAGCCATAGCCCACCTGATGCAGGCCGAGCCGGCTATCGAGGGCGCAGGTGGTGACAATCTCACCTACGCAGTCGCAGCCAAGTGCAAGGATCTGGGACTCAGTCCGGGCTCAGCGTTTGACCTCATGATGGAACACTGGAATCCCCGCTGCGCACCTGCATGGGAACCCGAAGAGCTCCAGCGCAAGATCAACCATGCATTCAAGTACGGTCAGAACCCCCCGGGCATTGAAACTCCTGAGGCCAAGGAACTGATCGCTCACCAGACAGTAACCAGAATCAGATCCAACCTGAACATGACGCACTCCGAGGAGCTAAACGTCCACCAGATCAAACCCCCGGACTGGATCATTAAGGGCCGCTACTGCAAAGGCTACATAACAGCCACTGGTGCGCCTCCCGGTGTCGGTAAGAGCCGTATCAGCCTGCTTGAGATCGTTGCCGTAGCAACTGGCCGGCCTCTCACAGGCAAGCCCATACGCCAACAGGGGCGGGGCCTGTACATCTCGACCGAAGAGCCCATTGAGGATCTCGAGGAACGGTTCATGGGCATCTGCGCCAAGTACAAACTGGACCCCAAGGAAGTTCCGGTCACTCTGGTCTCAGCGATGATGAACCCGCTCAACCTCGTCTACCAAGAGGGCAGCAAGTACGTGGTCAACCAACCCATGGTGGACGTTGTCAAGGATCTGATCAAGAAGTTTGGCATCCTCCTCGTGACCATAGACCCCTACTCCCGGGCGCACACATTAGCTGAGAATGATAATACCGGGGGCAACATGGTTGTCGGCCAGCTCCAGCAGATGGCTCAGCTGGGGTGTGCAGTACATGTAGTTCACCACACCACCAAGGAAGCAGCTAAGACCGGCAACCTCAGGGGCAACATGGATGCGCTCCGAGGTGCCAGCTCACTTCAGGGAGCCGCCCGTATCATCCACACCATGGATATCTACCGCCCCAAACTCGACAAGGACATCTTCATAGATCCTGATGAGGCGTGGAGGTGGGTGATCATGACGCCGGCCAAGTGCAATCTGTCGCCCAAGCAGATGGGACAGGATCCATGGTTCCGCATGGACTCAGTTGTTCTCCCCTGCCATCAGGACGCAGATGACTCAGTGGGCGTGGCAGTCCATGCCCAGCCAACCCAACTTGAACGTAGAGAGTCGGCGCGTGACTGCCTGTTCAGACTTCTGCCGGATTGGTTCGACCACATGGGCAAGAACGACATCCCACTGGGCATACTGGCTGAGCAGCTGCGTACTGACAGCCATTTCAATGAGCTCTACAGTGAGCAAGGCCCGCTCTCGGGCAAAACCACTGCCAAGTCAGCAACGGCCTTCCTGCGCTCTCAGATAGGCGGGGGAGTGGTCGAGGGGAACTGGCAGTACCAGATAGATGGGTCTGGCCGGTCAGTGAAGATGGTCAGAAACAGCGTAGAAGCGTTCTTCTGTTAGGAGATTGACGAGAAAATGTCATGACACTCATCCATAATGACTTACGAGTGGGGTAGCTGCTAAGTTATTGTGGTTAAGTGTCATAACAACAAATTGCTGTCATGACATTGAACGCGAGTAACTTAAGAGCGATGTTAGAATAGGGAGTAGGAAAATGTCATGACATTGAACGAGAAAGCTTTAGGCCTGAGATGCCCTGTGAGGTTTTGTTGTGATGACATTCAACGAGAAGGACTTACCTAATGGGGTATAGGCGTTTTCATTTTGAGATTTGTAAGTTACTGTCGTTGAGTGTCATAACAACTTTTGGGCACTTTGCAAGTTACTGTCGTTGAGTGTCATGACAAAATGGCCTCTCCTCTGGCCCCCTACGGGGGCCGTAGAGGGCTTGCCAGCTTGAGGCTGGATCCCACTTACGACCCTGAGGGGTTTCAGAGGGTGCCTCAAGCTCGAATCTGAAGGGAAGTGGATCTTGAAATCGACAACGAAGAAGACCCTGAAAGAATGCAGGAGGCGTGGTTGGGTTCCGCTCGTGGTCGAGAAGTGGAATCAGAACGTGAGGAGGAAGTCTGGCCCGGGTGTGGGGTTTGGCATCCGTCAGGATCTTGGGGGTTGGATGGACATCATCGCTCAGGCCCCGGGTATCGGGCTGATTGGCATCCAGTCCACGAGCTACTCGGGCAAGAGCTCCCATCTCAAGAAGCTCATGGTTGAACGCCGCAGGGAGGTTGGTCATTGGATCGCGTGTCCCGGGGGCATTGCCCAGCTCTGGGTCTGGAAGGGCGAACAGCTCCAGATCATCGACCTGCCCGATGGGACGCTAAGGCAAGGGCCTACCCCGGGCCCGGAGCGTACTGCTGGCTCAGGGGTTGGCTCTCTCGATCAGTGGCTGGGTTCTTGAGGTACTTACTTGACATCCCACCTCATCGTGCGTACATTTTCCTTGGAGGGCGGATGTGGACAGGTTCAATTTCAAGAGCCTGAACGATGCTAAGGCCAAGGAGTTCGTGAGTGCGTTCATCAGCAATGGGTTCAATGGGGGTGCTGCGTACCGTGAGATCAACCCGGACAGTAAGCACCCACGCAAAGAGGCCAAGCGCAGGTTCAGCAGCCCAACTGTCACGAAGGAGCTCAACAGGAGACTCGGCCCGATCATGAGAAAGTTCGATGTCAGCGAAGAGAGGATCATTCAGGAGGCAGCATGCATTGCCTTCCTCGATCCCATTGACCTGTTCGATAACGATGGCAACGTCAGGCCCATCGCTGATATGCCCGAAGAGGTGAGGCGCACCATCGCCGGCCTCGATGTCTCGAAACTGTTCGAGAAGAAGGATGGCAAGCTGGAGTACGTGGGACTCCTGAAGAAGATCAAGATCAGCTCCAAGCCTCAGGCACTGGAGTTCCTTGCGAGACTGAAGAAGTATATGTCCGATGTGGACACCACCGTGAACATCAACCTCGCTGAGATGTTAGCCGCTGCCAAAGAGAGAGTGGCCAAGGCCCAACCCGTGGGAGACTTCTTCGCTTGAGTGGGCTTGAGGGGCTATACAAAGAACTGGCCGACAGACTTGTCGAGTATCGGGACGACCCACTTGCATACGTCAGGTGGGTTTTTCCTTGGGGCAAGAAGGGCACAGATCTCGAAAACCATGCAGGCCCTCGACCTTGGCAGGAGAAGTTCCTCACCGAGTGGGGCAACAAGCTCAAGAGTCGTAAGTTCGATGGGACCAAGCCAGTCGCACCGATCCAGATGGCACGATCCTCAGGTCACGGGATTGGTAAGAGCGCACTCACCGCATGGATCATCAAGTTCATCCTCGACACCCGTCCACAGTCTAAGGGTGTGGTCACCTCTAACACTCTCGATCAGCTTCGCACTAAGACGTGGGGTGAGCTGGCCAAGTGGCATAACCTCTCACTGACTGAGAGGTTCTTCCAGTACCGCAACGTCCGTGGCAACATGTGCATGTTCTCGAAGACCAACCCGGATACGTGGCGTGTTGATGCCATGACTTGTGATGCCAACAAGTCCGAAGCGTTTGCTGGTCTTCACGCTGTCAACTCCACACCGTTCTACATCTTCGACGAAGCGAGTGCCATCCCCGAGGCTATCTGGCAGGTAGCCCATGGAGGACTGACTGATGGTGAACCGATGTGGTTCGTGTTCGGTAACCCCACTCGGAACACTGGATCCTTTCGCTGGTGCTTTGGCAGGAACCGACACAGATGGAACACCGATCAGATTGATTCAAGGACCGTCGAAGGAACGAATCACGAGCTCTTCGCTGAGTGGGTTGAAGACTATGGCGAGGACTCCGACTTCGTCCGGGTGCGAATTAAGGGTGTCTTCCCCCGGGCCGCAGTCTGTCAGCTGATCCCTGAGGATCATGTCGAAGCTGCCATGGGCAAGCACCTTCATCCGATGCAGTACGACTATGCTCCGATCATCTTCGGTGTTGATGTAGCTCGATACGGTGATGACAAATCCACGCTGTACATGCGTCAGGGTATGGCCAGTTGGAAGCTCGGTGAGTGGCGAGGGATCGACAACATGACCTACGCCGGCATCATCAGCCAGAAGTACGCTAAGTTCAGACCTCATGCGATCTTCATCGACGCCGGCCATGGCGCTGGTGTCATTGATCGTCTTCGTCAGCTTGGTGTTGGATGCATCGAGGTTCCCTTCTCCAGTACGTCCAATCGTCGTGAGTGCCTCAACAAGCGGGCTCAGATCTGGTGTGACATGCGTGACTGGCTGAAGGATGGCGGGGCCATCCCCGATGAGAGAGATCTTCGTGATGACCTTGTATCTCAGGAGTATTTCTTCTCTGGGAACGATAAGATCCAACTCGTGAAGAAGAAGGACATGAAGAAAATGGGTCTGGCCTCTCCTGATGATGCTGATGGATTGGCCTTGACATTTGCAGAAAAGGTTGTTAAGCCTGAGATCGTAACACCGGAAGTCCATCCAAGCCTGAGGGTTAACAGGGGGCAGGCTCGGACTTCCTACGATGTGCTCAGGGGTAGGAGATAGCAATGGGCAGTACGGGCAAGAAGATCAGACGAAGGATCAAGAGGTCAATTGGCAAGGCTCTTGGCGGTGACTCCCGAAGTCCGAAGAATCCCAAAGCCAAACCCACTCAGGCCAAGTCTGGCGGGGACACTCTAGTCGCTGGGCCCAGTGAGAGGGCTTCCTTCAATCGGGCCGACAACCGTGCAGCCGCGCTTGGCAGTGGCACACTCCTGACCAGCAACACTGGCCTTGAGGGGGATGCCCGCAAACGCCGCAAGACTCTTCTGGGAGCGTAGTTGTGGGTGGCGTGAGCAAAGCAATTGGCAAGCTCTTCGGCTTTGAGCAACCCAAGCTCCCCAAACCCCCCAAGCCCTTACCGGCCCCCGAGGTTCCCACTCCTGAAGAGCAGGCCGATGCCGGCGAAGCAGGCGCAGCCGATGAACGCCAGCGTCTGCGTAGGCTCAGAGGCATTAACTCCACCATCCTCACTTCACCCTTCGGTGCGCAGGATCCTGCTGCCACAGAGCGTAAGACGCTTCTGGGGAGCTAGTCATGGGTGACGTCCAGAGAATCACAAAGCGATGGAAGGCCACCTATGGCTCCAGCGAAACCATTAAGTGGCGTAACCACTGGAAAAAGATCAGTGAGTACTTTGCGCCCCGCTCTGGCAAGTTCCTGACCAACGAGACTGAAGAGTCCAACAAGGGTGAGCGGGGACTCGACACCCATGTGATCAACACTACGCCCTACCGAGCTCTCGACGTTGCGGCTGCAGGGCTCACCAGTGGCTTGACTTCCCCCACTCGTCCTTGGTTCTCACTCGGCATTGAAGACTCCGACCTCATGGAGTTTGAGCCTGTGCGTCATTGGCTGCAGGTGGTGCGTGACAGGATGCTCAACGTCTTCAGGCGGTCGAACTTCTATGGTTCGGTCCACAACATGTTCCGTGAGACAATCCTCTACGGGTACAACCCGATGATCATCGATGAGGACATGAAGACTACGATCCGCTGCCGCCCCATGACTATCGGTGAGGCATACATCACCCTCGACTCGAACTTCCGTCCTGATGGTCTCTACCGTCAGTTCTGGATGTATGCCGATCAGGTCGAGCAGAAGTTCGGTGACTACAATCTCCCGGCTACGATCAAGACGGCCATTAAGGCCCAGCAGTACTCCACCAAGTTCCTGATCCTTCATGCCATCGAGCCCACCAGCAGAGTGGACAAGAAGAATCAGATCGCCGGTAGCAGCTACATGTCTACCTACTTCTGGGTCGGTTCACCCCAGAAGGATGACACTGCCATTCTCGCGCAGTGGGGGCACAGGTCCAAACCGTTCATGGCTCCCCGCTGGGATGTGGTGGGTTCTGACACTTACGGAGACAGTCCTTGCATTAAGGCACTGAGTGACAACCTCCAGCTCCAGCGCATGGAGGAGGACAAGCTCAAGGCACTTGATAAGATGGTTGATCCTCCGATGAATGCTCCTGAGTCGATGCGCCACACTGGTGGATCGATCCGGCCTGCGGACATCAACTACGTCAACGTCCAGCAGGGCCAGCAGGGCTTCACGCCCACGCTTCAGGTCAAACCTGCTTTCACAGAGATCGCCTTCGAGCTTGATCGCATTGAGAATCGAATCGACAAACATCTGTTCAAGGATCTGTTCCTCGCTATCCTAGACGAGGAAAAGAGCATGACGGCCACCGAGGTATCACGCCGCTTCACCGAGAAGTTGCAGATACTGGGGCCGGCACTTGATCGTCTGCAGGGCGAGGCTCTCGATGTTGTCATCGACCGCACCTTTGCTGTCATGCTCAGCATGGGCCAGATCCCCGATCCGCCCGAGGAGATGCAGGGCGCGGACCTCAAGGTTGAGTACATCTCAGTCCTTGCTCAGGCCCAGAAGATGGTTGGGCTCACCGCCATCGAACAGACCGCAGGGTTCATTGGATCCCTAGTGGCTGTGGTTCCTGAAGCCATTGACAAGCTCGATGCCGATCAGGCCATCGACGAGTATGCCGAACAGGTAGGTGTGACTGTTGGCATGATCCGCAGTGATGACGAAGTAGCTGAGATTCGTGATGCCCGGGCGAAGGCCGCTGCTGCAGCTGCAGCGCAGGAGCAGGCAATGGCTGCTGCTCAGGGCGCAAAGACTTTGAGTGAGGCCAAGGTTGGAGAGCAGAACATGTTGACGGAGGTACTCGGTGGTTAACGAAACCGCGAATGCTGCGAAGCCCAAGGGCAATTTCGATAACGCCGCAGACCCTGTGGCTATCGATGCCAAGAAGGAAGAGGCCAAGCAGGAAGTCAACATGGTGCTTGAGGATCTTAAGTTGATTCTCTTAACTCCTCATGGTAAGCGTTACATCAGAGAGTTGATTCGGAGAGGTGGACTTTTCGATTGCACCTACACAGGTAACCAGAGAGGAACATTTTTGGAAGGCGCACGTAATCTTGCTTTGCAGCTTCGCGAAGATGTGCGAGAAGCAGACAAGATCGCTTACGCCAAGATCATAAGTACGGTTGAGGAGGAATACGATGCCTGAAGAGCAGCAGGGTAACACCGAAAGTCAGACGGCTGAGAATTCTTCCGAGCAGACTGCAACCACGTTAACTCAGACCACTGAGACTAAGGCCGAAGGGGCTCAGACCACCGAGACCGGGACCAAGGCCGAAGGTACTCAGACCGCTGAGGAGACTGGGAAGCAGAGTGCTGCGGAGGAGAATCAGTCTAAAGCCCCGGAAGAGTACGCGGACTTCACCGTTCCCGAAGGTCAGGAGATTAACACTGACCTCACCGGTAAGTTCAAGACTCTGGCGAAGGACTTGAACCTCACGCAGGAGCAGGCCCAGACGATGTTCAGTCTGGGAACCGAGATGCGCAATGCGGATGTGGAAGCACAGACCGTAGCATGGCAGGAGCAACGTGCTGAGTGGGTGAAGACCGCAAAGATCGACCCGGAAATTGGCGGGGCTGTATTCGATGCGAACGTCAACGCCTCAAAGCAGGTACTTGCTGACTACGGCAATGAGGGGCTCGTAAACCTCCTCAATGAGTCGGGCTACGGGGATCACCCCGAAGTCCTTCGCTTCCTCACCAAGCTCTCCAAGGTTACAGGGGAGCGATCCAGTGCGGGTGGGAATCGCGCCGAGGGAGAAGTATCAGCAGCCGAGGTTCTCTTTCCGAACCAAGGCAAGGAAAAGTAAGGGAGATTCACCATGGCAACAGTAGGAAGTACTGCGCTCACTCTGAGCGACTGGGCGAAAAGCGTAGACCCGGACGGCAAGACCGACAAGATTGTCGAGATTCTGGCCGAGAAGAACGAGATCCTCGAAGACATGCTATTTGTTGAAGGTAACCTGCCGACCGGTCACCGAACTACGGTTCGAACTGGTCTTCCTCAGGCTTACTGGCGCATGATCAATCAGGGTGTGCCGAAAGCCAAGAGCCGCACCAAGCAGGTCACCGAGGCGACGGGTGTCCTCGAAGTTTACAGCGAAGTGGATAAGAAGCTGGCCGATCTTAACAACAACACTTCGCAGTTCCGTATGTCCGAAGACAAGGGCTTCATTGAAGGCATGAGCCAGCAGATGGCCGCTGCCGTTGTCTACGGTAACACCGAAACCGATCCCGAACGTATCCTCGGTCTTGAGCCTCGTTTCGACGACCTCTCCGCTGAGAATGCTTCGCAGATTATTGTTGGTGGCGGGACTACCGCTTCTGTCAATACCTCGATCTGGCTCGTTGGTTGGGGTGGCGACAAGGTCCACGGGATCTTCCCGAAGGGCACCAAGGCTGGTCTGCAGATGGATGACATGGGTCAGCAGACTCTTCAGGATTCCGATGGCAACCAGTACGAAGGTTACCGTTCGCATTACCAGTGGGACACTGGCCTCGTTGTTCGTGACTGGCGCTATGTTGTTCGCATCCCGAACATCAACATCGCCAGCCTCGTCGCCGATGCCGCCACCGGCGCGAACCTGCTGAACCTCATGGTTCAGGCTCTGGAGCAGATCTGGGATCTCAGCGGTCCTACGAGCTTCTACTGCAACAGAACCGTGCGCAGCTGGCTGCGGCTTCAGACGATCAACCACAACAACGTGCGCTTGCGCATGGAAGATGTGGCCGGTAAGCAGACTCTCATGTTCGGTGAGGTTCCTGTCCGCCGCGTAGACCAGATCGTTAACACCGAAGCTCTGGTTGCGTAAGGTAGCTTGACATAGTGCCCCCGGGGTCGTGTGGCCCCGGGGGAACAAAGTTTGGAACAAGGAGATACGACATGCAGTTTGATAAAGAGAATCTTTTCAGTGACGATCAGGCGGTTACAGTAACCGCCGTAAGCACCAACATCGTCGATATCGCCGGGGTGGCCAGCACTCTCTTCGCGGACATGGGTCCGGGTGAGCCGGTTGACCTTCACGCGCAGGTCACCGTGGCCTTCGTTGGCGGGACTTCCATCGCCCTGAAGCTGGAAACTGATGATGACGTTGCCTTCGGTTCGGCAACCGATCTCGGTTCAACCCCCGCCATCGCCACTGCGGCTCTGGTAGCTGGCTACAAGTTCGCCAAGCAGCTCCCGAAGGAAGCTCTGGAGCGTTACCTGCGTCTTACCTACACGGTCATCGGCACGATGTCCGCTGGTAAGATCCACGCTGGTCTGATCCTCGACCGGCAGGCCGGCTAAGGTTGGTGGCTGATGGCTAAGTGGCTTTGTACTGAACGGTGTCAGTTCGCAGGCAGGCTCTGGGATCCCCAGAGTGCCCTTGAGAAGGATCGCGTCTACGAGGGTGGTAAAACACCCCCGGAGGCTTGCTTTCGTGTTCTCGGGGTAACTGAGAAGGCTCCTGAGGTTGCAGCGGCTCAGCCCGCAAGACCCGTGGCCATCAGCGAATTGACCAAGAAGATAGCTGGCGATGCGCAGGTAGAGGCCCACAACGCTGAGGGCATGTCCCCTGTCGTTGACGGCCAGAAGGTTCCTGTTGCACCAGAGGCTCCTCCAGTTGCCCCGGACGCGGCTCCTGTTGAGCCAGTGGCACCTGCCGTAGCGGGTAGTAATCCCGCTGAGGACGCACAGGTAGACCCCGCGCCTCCTGCTGCACCGGCTCAGCCCGAAGGGTTCCTTAACAGCTAGGCGGGTAACGGGGTGGGGCTACCAAGTGGTCCCACCCCACACCCCTTTCCCTCAAGGAGATAGAAATGCCTGATAATCCCCTGAAGCCCGGAAGCGGTACTAGTGAACTGGCTGAGACCAAGAGCGCGGGTATCCTCGCAATCGTTGGTCTGGTTCTCGCGGGTGTGGTTACCCTCGCTCCTCAGTTCATCGACAAGCTTGACGGCAAGACCGCAGCTATCGCAGGTGCAGTTCTTGGCGCATGCGCTATCGGCCTGAAGCTCCTGACCACCCTCGGGTATGTCAAGAGTCGCACCGTTGTTAAGGCCAAGGCCGAAGAGGCCAAGAAGACTGTGTAATGCTTGGGATCATTAAGCTGATCCTGTCGTTACTCATTGAAGCCCTGCCCACGTTCTGGGACATCAAGGAGAAGAGTCATGAAGCTATTGAGGCTGAGTCTGATCCTATGCTCGATGCTGAGCTTGACTCTTATGAGTGGGTGTCTTGAGCGCGAGGCGTACCTGAAGCCCGGGCAGGCCGCTCAGATTGCTCGTCCTGTAGCAGTGCAGGTGTGGATCAAGAATGCCGAAACAGGCAAGCGGGAACGAAGAACCTTCAAAGCTCAGGCGGGCGACATAGTGGGAAGGAAGAAGTAACATGGCCAGAAACAACAAGAAAGAAATTACGCTCGAAGAAGCCGTCAATGGCTTCATCGTTCGCACCCGCAAGGAAACCAAGATCGTTCCGAAGAAGGGTGCCTCCGCTGGAGATGTGATGTTCCCCGATTACAAGCATGAGAATGAGGAACACGTTGCCGCTAACTTGGCCGATGCCATGAAGATCATCAACGACTTCCTCGGCGCGGAGTAGTACTGTGGCTTTCAGCGTAGTTGACATCTGCAACCTCTCGCTGTCCAACCTTGGCCTTGAGGGCATCAACGCCCTCAATGACGAGGTGAAGGCAGCGAGGCAGTGTACTCTCAAGTTTCCTTTGGCCCGCGACTCTGTTCTCTCTGAGTTCCCTTGGAACTTCGCGAAGAAGCGACAGGTGTTGGCTTTGTTGGGTGATACTGTTTCAGGGTGGGACTACGCATATTCAGTTCCTTCGGACATGCTCAGGGCCATTAAGATCTACAACCCAGCCGGTGATCAGAACGATAAGATCAACTACGAAATTTCCCTGAACGATACAAACACCAAGCGGATCATTCTGACCAATCAGGAAACTGCGGAACTCGTGTACATCGCTAGAGTCGAAGACCCCAATGTCTTTGAGACCGCGTTCGTCGATGCGCTGGTGTTGAGGTTGGCTTCGGATCTTGCGTATGCCATGAAGGGTGACCGAGCCCTTCAAGGCCAGATGATGCAGCTGTACACTCGGCAGCTGGGTCTGGCGCAGTCAGCGAATGCCAACGAGCGCCACAAGCCCGATGACCGGCAGAGCAATTACGTGACCGCGAGGAGATAGGTAATGACACTCTCCGCTCCACAGGTTTCCTTCACAGGCGGGGAGTGGGCACCTTCTCTCCACGGTCGTGTCGATCTAGCGAAGTACCCCACTGCTCTTCAGCTTTGCGAGAACATGCTGGTTCACACCCACGGTGGTGTGAGCAACCGTCCGGGTACTAAGTATGTTAGCTCCGTCAAAGATTCCGCGAAGGCAGTTCGACTGATCCCATTCCAGTTCTCAACCGAACAGAGCTACATGCTTGAGTTCGGTGATCTCTACATGCGCGTCTACAAAGATGGCGCAATCGTTCTTCATGAACTTGCAGACACTCCGCTCTGGGTAGCCACCACCGTTTATGCGGTCGGGGACTTCGTGGATGATGGAGCATTGATCTACCGTTGTATTCTGGGGCATACAGCCGCAGCAGGGGACGAGCCCGGGGTGGGCGGGAGTTGGACAACGTACTGGGTCCAAGATGATACATACGAGATCGCTACTCCGTTCGCGGAAGCCGATCTACCTTTAATCAAATACGCCCAGTCTTACGATGTCATCTTCTTGACCCACCCCAGCTACCCCCCTCAGGAACTGTCCCGCCTTGATCATAACGACTGGACGATTGCTGACATTGTGTTTGGCCCTCAGATATCCGCGCCTTCCGGCCTGACAGGTGGTGGCCCTGCCACTACGCATAATTGGAAAGTGACTGCTGTTTCTGCCGATGGGGAAGAGTCCATTACTAGCGCGGGGGATACCCGGGCATCAGGCACTTTGACTTGGACCGCTCCAGCTACAGGCACCGCAGAATATTACAATGTTTACATGCAGAAGAATGGTTCGGGTGATTTTGCGTGGGTTGCCCGGGCGGCGTCTAACTCGCATGTCATCGACACCTCAGTGAACCCCGACTACTCCAAAGTACCGGTACAGTCTGTTAACAACCCGTTCTCGGGCGTTAACAATTACCCGGGGGTGGTGAGCTTCTTCGAGCAGCGGTTGATCTTTGGCCGCACTAATAACAAGCCTCAGACCATCTGGGGATCTCAGACCGGGAACCTCCGCAACTTCAACAGGTCCACTCCGCTTCAGAATGATGACTCTTACGAGTTCACTCTGAACGCCCGGGAAGTAAATGAGATCCGCTGGTTCGTACCTCTTGAGTCGCTTGTCATCGGTACGTCCGCTGGCGAGTGGCGCATGAGCGCAGGCGGCAACAGTGACGCAGTGACTCCTACATCTGTCAACCTGAAGGTTCAGAGTTCATGGGGCACAGGCCACCAGCATCCGATTGTCATTGGCGACTCAGTTCTGTTTGTGGGTAGTGCGGGCATCACTGCTCGTGATCTTGCGTACAGTCTTGAGCGCGATGGGTACACAGGTAACGAGCTCACAGTTCTTGCCAACCATTTGTTCGAGAACCGCACTATCGTCGAGTGGGGCTTCCAGCAGTATCCCGATCCGGTCATTTGGGTTGTGATGAGTGATGGCGAATTGCTTGGCATGACTTACGCCCGCGAACATGATGTGTGGGGCTGGCATCGCCACGACCTTGCGGGAACCATTGAGAACATAGGGGTCATCCCCGGCGGCGAAGCTGACGACGATGTTTACTTTTGCGTGAAGCGCGAGATCGATGGTAGCGATTATCGTTACATTGAGACTCTGGCTGAACGGCTGGCCGAAGATGATGTGACCAAGTCATGGTTCCTTGACAGTGCCCTGCGCTACGATGGGTGGAACACTGACACGGCCAAGACCATGAAGCTCACTACTATTGGACCCACCAATTATCTGGACGCGACAGGCTTTGCGCCTTTCACCGTGGGGTCTGTTGGTAAGTACTACGCTTTCGAAGACAGCGCGGGCACCACCAAGTTCAAAGTGACTGTGTACCAATCCACAACTCAGGTAGAGGTGGAGATTATTAACTACCTCCAGCCCACGCTGTACAATGTCGATGTTTCGAACTGGTCCTTGATGGCTACCACCTTGAGCGGCCTTTCCCACCTTGAGGGAGAAGTTGTAGGTGTGCTCGGAGATGGTAGCGTCTTGAACGACCTCACGGTATCCGGGGGCGCGGTGACCCTTGAGCATCCTGTTTCCCGGGTACTCGTGGGGCTTAAATTCCTCAGCGTCATGGAGACCCTTGAGATCGAGTTGCCCGTTGATGGCAAAACCCTGCAGGACAAGTTCAGGAATCTGGTTCAGCTGACTACGCTCATTCAGAAGAGCCGAAGCATTTTCGCCGGCCCAGCTAGTTCCCAGAATCTGGACGAGGTCAAGTTCCGCACTGATGAAATGTACGGAGCACCGATTGATCTCTACACTGGATATAAGGAACTCCCCGTTGAATCAGGTCGCGGCAAGACCGCCCGCCTCAGGATTGAGAATCGGGATCAGGTGCCCCTCACGGTGCTCACTGTGATCCCAAGGATTGACTTCGGTGATTGAGGTAGTCTACGCTACTCAGGAGCACATCGATGCTCTCAAGGGTCGTCTGAGGCCCGCAGACGAGGCCGAGTGTATGTCGCTTGGCTACACAGGCTCACAGGCCCTTCAGGAGTCGTTCGATGCTTCGACCATCTGTGTGGTCGGGATGCACCGTAAAGTCCCCGTATACGCCGGGGGAGTCTCACCGTTGGGGTCTCTGCTGGGCAATGACGGAGTAGCTTGGTGCCTGACCACCCCTGAGGTCTTCAATCTGGCGCGGAGTTTCATGCGAACCACCCGGGCGGTCATCCACAAGATGTTCCTTCCCCGGTACAAAAACCTTTACAACGTGGTGGATGCCCGCTATAACGCAGCACTTAAGTGGCTGTGTTGGCTGGGTTTCACCATCGAAGCAGCGCAGCCTCTTGGGGTGGGCGGTGAGATGTTCCACCCCATTTCGCTAAGGAGTTGACCATGGGCCTTACAGCGGGAGCACTTGCAGGATTGGTGGCCGGCGCAGCCGGGGTAGGCATTCAGGCTATCGCAGCCCAGCAGCAGGCCGTAGCTCGGCGCGGAGCTCTTGACTACAACGCCACGATAGCCGAGTACAATGCTCAGGCTGCGGATGTGCAGGCCGAACAGGCCCGCAAGAACGCCACGCTGGAAGAGAAGGAATTCAGAACCCGGGTGGACCGTTTGAAGGCCTCTCAGCGCACTAGCTTCGCAGCCAGTGGGGTTCTGGTAGATAGTGGATCCTCTCTGGACGTTCTGGCCGACACAGCTGGACAGGCCGAGCAGGACGTTCTGGATATCAGGTTCAACGCAGCTAACGAAATCTTCGGCCACCAGACCCGGGCGCAGAATTTCCGCAGTCAGGGGAAGCTGCTCAAGGCCCAGCGGCCCGATCCCAGTGCCGCTTTCCGTTCTACTCTGCTGACCCGGGGACTGCAGTTTGGTGCTCAGGTCGGCCTCGGTCTTTCGTGAGGTGACCAATGGCTAAAGTACCAGTCTTCACAGATCAGGTAAGTCGGGGACGCACTCCCTCCGGGGGTGGTGCTCCCACCGCTCAGCCACTGGACACGGGCGCGAGAAGGCTCGGTCAGCTCGGCGCGGCTCTTCAGAGCTCAGGAACCCAAGCAGGTCTGGCCATTCAGAGTGAGGCCGATAAGAACTCCGTTCGTGATGCGGTCACTCTGGCCCGGGAAAAGATGCTTGCGTTCTCTAACGAGCAGAAGCTTAAGGTCGGTCGCGAGGCAGAGAATACTTTCGCTGAGTCCAAGAAGTTCAACGATGATCTGAAGAAGGAAATCGGGGCTACTCTTGGCAATGGCCGGCAGCAGCGCATGTTCGGTCCTGTCTTTGAGACCTACGCATTGACCACGAACGATCAGGCCCACAAGCACCAGCTCACCCAGATGAAGGTGTGGAAGGCCGAGAGTCTCGCAGCCAACAGCAACGCTTCCTTGAATACCGCAATCGATAACAGGTACGACAACGATGTTGTGTTTGAGAACTTCGGGCACATTGTCACCAACACTGCTCAGCAGTGGAAGGGCCACGGTAACGCCCAGCAGAAAGTTGAAGAGGCCGCGAGTAACTTCCATCTTCGGATCGTGGGATCGATGTTACAGGATGTCACGCCTGATAACTTCGAACCTCTCGCCAAGGCCGAAGGCTACTTGACGAAGTGGGGCGAACAGATCGACCCCACGCTCAGGCAGCAGCTCAGGAACAACATCCACAAAGCCACTGTGTCCGTGCAGTCGCAGAAGGTAGCGCAGTTCATATCCAATGCTGATCTCACTCCGAGCGGAATGCTCGAAGCTCTGAAGAAGGGCAAGTCGATCAATGGAATCGAACTGACCAAGGAAGTCAAGGATCTTGCTGAGCCTCAGCTGCGATCTATGATCGCGAAGCAGCTGCAGTTTAAGAAGCTCCGTAACGACGAACAGATTCAGCAGGTCGCAAACTTCCTCGCGCCTCAGGTAGAGTCCATGACTCCCTCAGATGTGGAACTTGCTTTCTCCAAGACGGGGTTGGAGCCCGCTGAAGTTGCTAGAGCCAAAGCTCCCTATGGCAGGTTGATCGCTGCCCGGGATCAGGGGCGGCTTAATACCGTGCAGAAGGTCAACTACATTCGTTGGTTCGCTGCTTCGCGTACCCCCGCGCTCAGGCGCGATGCGGACGGTTGGAAGATAGACCCCCGGACCAACGAACCCTTCCCCACAATCACCAATGAAGATGGAGTTAAGTACCAGATCCTTCCCCCGGCTGATGGATCCAAGATCACGCTGGATAAGATCGATGACTACCGGCCCGTCCCCCTTGACGAGAAGGATTTCAAGGATCAGAACTTCTTGAACCTTGTTGGTCTCATGAATCAGTCGGATGTGGAGAAGGTCATTGGTTTGCAGGACAACGTCAAGAAGGGCTTCACTGACTGGGAGAACCAGACTCGCGAAGAGGCATACAAGCGGGCCAGATCTTTCATTCCGATTACGGGCGAAGGGGAAGACCGCGCTATTGCCATTTCCAAGCAGGCAGCGATGCTTGAGTTCACTGATCAGTATCTCGATGAGAAGCTGAAGGCAGTTCCCGAAAAGGAACGTACCTCTGAACGCATGTGGCAGATCGTGGGCGAAGCTTACGACTTGATGAAGGTGGAACTGCGGGATTCGGTTCGCGATGTCCACGTTCCCCGGGTTGCCGCGAGACCCACGCAGGCTGCTGTCGGTGAATTTGAGAATAAGCCAGTCCTTACCTCTTCAGCACTTGATCAGCGACAGCTCAGGACAGGCATCCCGACCGATGCACCTGTCAGGCCCGCTACTCCGAACAACCCCTTCCCAATCGCTTCTGTTGGCGAGGAAGACGCGATGCGGGCGATCCTGAAGAAGCAGGGGCGCGGCGATAAGCTGGTAACGCCTTCCGGCAAACCGCTGCTCAGGATCCACGTTGACGCGGTCACCGGCAAGATCAAGGCCATGATTCCCAAGGGAACTAAGCTTGAGCAGTGGGAGGCCCCGGATCCCGGGCCCGCAACGCTTTTCACTGATGACTTCGGTCCTGATGAAAATCTCAGGTATCGGGTTGGCGGGCAGTTCTAATGCCTGAAACTCTGAACCCGAATGTGGTTCCTGATCTCTCACCGGACTCGCCTGTACTGGCAAGTTCGCCTGAACTGGTCGCGGCACAGTCGATTCAGGAAGGCCAGCAGCTTGCCGCTGCGGAAGCAGCGCGGGCCCCTGAGGTTCCCGAGATCCCCGAGCTCGATGTCAGTACCCAGGTGGATCCTAATGCGCTTGTGACACCGCACCTTCGCTCTAGCTTCAATGAATACGACACCGCTCAGGTAGCTGAAGTTGTCAGGCATGGTGGTATCGCTGCTTTCCCGCAGGCACTTCACTATTCGGGAAATGCCGACCAAGCTTTTAGAATGACTCTTGGGCAGGTGCCCGATAAGGAAGCTAAGATCCAGTTCTACGCGAGGTTCACTGGACTGCCGAACGATTTTGTCCGCGCCAACTACGATAAGGTTGAGAAGGAATATCTATTCTCTGACTTCCGCGAGATCGTTAAGGACAAGCCGAAGCTGGCTAAATTCATGGCTGAACCGGAGAATGCAGTTCTGCTGCGGGATAGTGGCCGTTACATGTACCAGCTTGAGGGACTTCTGGTCAGCCGCTATGGATCTGTCGGCCAGCAGTTCGGAGCTGGCCTCGAAGGTCTGGCCAGCACTACTGCTACTGGGCTTATCGGCGCAGCGGAACTAGCCGCCGATGTGACTGAGAAGGTTTTCTTCGAATCGTCCCGGGGCATAGCAGAGTTCTTAACGGGCGAGAAAGTTCCTGAGGAAGCTCTGACCAAGCAGTTCGAGAGTGCTCTTGAGAATGCTTCAGAGTGGATGGGCGAACGCAGACGCTATTACCAGAGCACAGTCGCGCCTTTGAATGAAGAGGTTAATGGGCTTTACAGGTTCTCCATCGACGCCACCGTAGGGGCAGTTCAGTTGGTGGAGATGGTCGGCCTTGGCATGATCAACCCCGCCATTCCCCTGGTGATGATTGGTGCTCAGGAGGCCGGGGGTACTTACGGAGTTCTTAAGGATCAGGGGACTCCGCTCTGGCAGGCAGCACCTATAGCCCTTTCAGTTGGTACGATCAACGGTTACCTTGAGAACATTAAGATTAAGAACGTAGCCAACATCCTTGGCGTGAAGCGGAAGATGTCCTCAGTTGGTCGTTCCTTCGTTCGCAATCTTCTAACTGATGTAACTGAGAATGCAGTTCAAGAAACAGTCCAGAACGTAGTCACCGAAGCTGGCCTGATCCTTGGTGACATAGGCGTTAAGCCTGTGAATATCAATTCGATCATGTCCCGCCTTGGTACGTCTGTCTCTGAGGGTGCCTACGAAGGTTTGACAGTAGCAGTGGCCTCAGCATTCTTCGCGGCCCCGGGTGCGGTGAGTTCTATCTCCCGCATAGTTCAGGCCCGCTCTCAGATGGAATTCCTCAAGCAGGCCACTGGGCTGGTGGAAGCGATGCCCGCTCTCAAACGCGCTCCGGGTAAGGCCCGTGATGCGGTTGACGCTCTGCTCGAAGGACAGCAAACTGAGAAGGCCTCTCTTAATCCCGATGACATTGAGACCTACTTCCAGAACGCGACTGCCAAGGAAAAGGAATTGTTCCTCAATACGCTTGGCGTCAGCACTGAGCAGTACAATGAAGCCCGCATTCGCGGCGAAGAGATTCAGTTCCAGACCGCCGACTGGCTGACTAAGATCGCCAGCACCGAAGCAGGAGTGGCTCTCTTTGGCGACATGCGGATCGGTGACAACTTTACGGTCAACGAAGCGCATGCCGCTAAGGACGCTCTTCTCGAACGCGGAGACAGGCTCATCGCTTCTATGCTTGATGTGGCCGGCGTCGATAAGGCCACTGCTGAAGAGCTCGTTAAGTTCAGAGAAGCAATCATCGCCACGGGCCTGTACGGGCGCGAGGCCGCGCAGGGGATCGTCGATCTCTTCGAAGCCGGCGGCGAACAGTTCGCGAAGGTCTGGGGCCAGAGCAAGTCTGAGTGGTTGACGAAGAATCTTCCCACTCTCGCTTCGGGTGTGGACGCTGCTCAGTTCTTGAACAAGCGGCCCGAAGGGGCTGAGTTCCAGAGCGCGGTTAACGGAGAACAGTTTAATATTGTTAGCGAAGGAGATTTAGTAGATGGTCGTGTTGTTAGGGATGATGTACCCAACACGGATTCTATCTCGGCTTCGCTCGTGGAGTATGAAGTTCTGCCCGGGATTCGTGAAATACCTCTGTCCGTTTTCGGGGACGGGCTGTCGGGTAAGGATGTTAGGGTAGATGAGAATAGAAGGATTGCTGAACTTTCCGAAGAGATCAAAGCTTCCGGGGAGATCGCGCCGATAATCATAGTTGATGACGGTAACCCCGAAGGGCCTTATATTCTTGAAGGGGGCCACAGAGCAGAAGCTTTATTCAAGATAGGGGCGAAGTCAGTTCCCGCATTGGTAGTGAATGATATTGAAGCTATAAGGGAGAGCCGAGCCTCCCAGACCGAGGTAGCCAAGCGCATCGCCAAGGCTCTCGACCCCACCAAGACTGGGCCGAACGTCACCGACGAAGTTGCTGCTCCCCCGGAGACCTACTTCCAGTTGGGGAACTTGGACACATGGAAGACCAAGACCGAAAAGTGGATGAAGAAGAACGAGTACAGCGAGAAGGAAATCAAGGATCACCTCGCCGCAATCGACGGGCAGATGGCGATCTTCTCTTCGTTGGGTCCGATTCAGATCGAGATGCTGCCCAAGGGCGCAGGTCAGACAACCCGGACCCCGGGCGTGGCCGGCGATCCCGGGCCTTTCCGCACCAACGCGGATCCGATCTACAAGATTACCTTCGACGCCTCCGCGATGTGTGTCAAGCGGTTAGAGGCCGCAGCGACAGCTAACGCAGTCCAGAAGGAAATCGGCAGGGCCCTGAACACTTCTGAGCGCATGGCTCTGGTGTCCATGTTCCGCGCAGCGGGCAAGCAGGCTCCCTGCCTGTACTGCTACGTTGAAGCACCCCGGGCCAAGAGCGCGGAGTTTGTCAAGAACGCCACCGACACTGTCTTCAAGAAGATTAAGATCAAAGAAGGCTGGTCGAAGAAGTCAAAGGATGAAGCCAAGGCCGCTATCAAAGAAGCGAAGAAGCTCGGGCTGAAGCCTTCGGATGTGGATGCGAATGTACTGCTCGATCCTGAGTACGGCATCACCGATGAGGCCCTTGAAAAAATAACGTCGGCACCTGACGTTTATCGCTTCTTGAAGTCACAGTTCTTGGCCGCGAAGGCCAATCTGCCCAAGCTCTACGAGGAGTACAACGGTCAGGTTCTGAACATCAAGCAGGAGCTCCTCGATGACCTGAACCAGTTCGCCGGCCTCAGGTTCTTCTCCTCTTCTGACTTCCAAGCCGAACACGTTGCGGATCTGGTGCAGGCATTCATCGACATGGATGTGCGAGATGCCAAGAGCCATTCCTACACCAAGGTCTCTGACTTCGTTGAGATCTTCGGCGCGACTGGGATGAAAATCCAGACATCAGTCTTCGCGGGCGTTGATGCAAACGGTAACATAACCGAAGACGCATCTCAGGGCATGGAGTGGGCGAAAGCCAAGGCCCTCCGCAAGCAGTTCGACGATGTCGGTTCTGTGCTCGTCGCTGCTGATGACCGCATTGTTCAGTGGGGTTTGGAGCAGGACTGGATCGATTACATCATCCCCTTCCATTACTCAGGGCTTGAGAAGAAATTCTACGGGACTCTGGGCCGGCAGGACTTCACCTCGACCCAGAGCGAGAAGGCAATCGCCAAGGGCGAAGAAGCCAACAAGATCCGCATGCACGAGATTGGTACTGCGGCAGGCATGACCGATGAAGCGTCCACCCGGGCCTACTTGAAGATGGCCATGGAGCGTAAGCTTCATCCGGTGTTCCCCTCATTCCTGTTCAAAGACTACAAGCCCGCAGCGAATGACAAGGACCGTGCCAAGCAGAACAGAGAAGCCCGGGATCGATGGGCCGGTATGGTTGAAGCTGGCGATATCGTCTGGGATGATATCAACCCCAACTACTTCAAGCTCAGGAAGGACTACGCGAGAAGCGATACTCCTTTCAATTCTGTGGACAGTAACCAGATAAATCTTGAGAAGGCCCGGGCAGTTCTGGACACCTACCTCGAAGGCAACGCCCCCAAGTCGAAGGTGGACAAGGGCATTGCCACCGCACTCACCGCGTTGATCAAAGAAGCTGAGAACACCGACAGGGATATCGGCGTTGAGATGCTTGAGGCCGCTAAGAAATCCTCAGCGGATCAGGCCGAGTTCTACGCGCAGCAAGACCCCAACAACGAATTCCTCGGGGCCACTCAGTTCACTGAGTCTGGTCCGGTGGTTACTCTGTTCCAGAACGCGAACAGGTCAACGCTCGTCCACGAGATTGGCCACATCTTCATTAAGAACATGACCGATGCCGTGGCCGCTGGAGTTGCCACTGAGCAGATGGTAGCGGACCTCGCAGTCCTTACCGAGCTTGCCGGCGGCGAACTCAACAGAGATGGCATCGAGAAGATCGCCAGAGCGTGGGAAGCCTACCTCTTCGAAGGCAAGGCACCGAAGGCTTCACTGGGAAGCGCGTTCCAGAACTTCAAGAACTGGCTGCTGGACATCTACCGCAGCATCCGCAACCTCATTGGTGTGGATGAGCTAAGCCCTGACCTGCGCACTGCCTTTAATCATTGGCTGGCCACTGACGAAGATCTATCTGCAGCTGAAGCCTACCATCGCAAGGGTGAGGCGATCAAGGATGTGTTTGACGCAGAGAAGCAGCTGGATGAAGCCAGAAGGGCCGCTGACGCAGAAGGGACCGATGAAGAGGTCACCTCCGCTGAAGCCAAGCTTGAAGCCGCAAGGCTGAAGGTACAGGAAGCTGAAGAGCTCGAACGTGAACGCGAAGCCCAGCGTAGGCTCAAGGCTCACAAGGAACTTTACGGGGGTCGTAAGGCTCTCAGGGAAACCGCTACAGCCGAGATCAATGAACGTCCTGTCTACAAAGCCATAGCGGAAATAAGAGAGCTCCACGGCATCGACAGAGCGGCTCTCGCTGCAATCATGCCTCAGGGTGATGTGAACTCTACGTTCCTACAGTTGCTTGAGATCCATGGGCCCACAGTTGTCAACGAAAGACAAGCTCAGTTAGACCTCGACCAGCTGGCCAGCAAGCATGGCTACTCAAGCGGGCTGACTCTGATTGACGGTATGCTCGAAGCTTTGCCTAAGACAAAGGCGATCACTGAGTACACCAATGCACTGGAGCAGGAGAAGGAAGCTCAGTTCAAAGCCATCGCTGAGGAAGACGCATCGGGTATCGTCAACGACGAAGCCCATATCGACTTCATCCTTGCCGACCTTGAGGTCATGAACCGTAGAGTCTCCAAGGCCCGCGAGGTACTTCTTAAGAAGGCCGAGTATCAGGCCATGCGCGATCAGATTCGCGCCATCCTCTCGTCGCAGTACAGTGGCCGGGACGCTGCAAGGTTCACGAAGTGGAAGAACGCTGAAGGGCGTGAGGCTGCTAATGCATTCGCAGCTGCTGCCCGGGGCGACATGGAAAAGGCTATCGTGGCCCGCGAGAAGCAGTTGTACTTCGCAGTCGCTGTGCGCGAATCGTTTAAGATCAGGGAAGAGCTGAGCACCGTACAGCGCAGGTGGATGGGCAGTAAGGTTAAGTTCGAAAAGGACTTTGACCCCAAGTTCAGAACCTTCCTGCACGATCTCATTACCACCTTCGGGTTCAACAAAACCACCAAGCCCCCGAAGGGTGCTCAGCCCGATGCATTGCTAATGCCCGCTGACGGGCTTACCGGCGCAGAGGACGAAGCCCTCAGAGACATAACAGCCACCGCAGAAAACATTACCCCCGAGTGGGTTCGTTTGAAGCAGGAGGCCACCAACAACTTCAAGGACTTGACATTCGATCAGATTCTGCTGCTTGACTCCATCATGAGATGGGCTGTGGCTGAGGGTAAGGGGTCGTTCAAGTCCTTCACCGAACTCGGGTGGAATAACGTCAACGAGTTGTTGCCCGAAGTTATCAGGCGCATGGAACAGCTGTCCGATCAGAAGAGGTCAGACCCGCGCACAATCAAGGGCTTCCTCGAAGGCAAGCTCCGCAGAGGCGAGGCTTTCGTCCAGCTTATGGAGCTACTGTTCGTTGAGCTCGATGGCGACCCCCTCGCCAAGGGCCAAGAGATGGGACCGCTGCAGAGCATTGTCAGGCTCGGCTCCGATCAGGAAAGCGAAAACACTCTGATGCTTAAGGAACTTCTTGAGGGCGACCCCAAGATGATAGAGCATCTGCAGACCTTATCGGAGGCCCAGAACCGGCTCAAGAAGGAGAATGGTGGCAAGGACATTCTCCAGATCGAGAACATTCCATTCCCCGAAGTACTCAAGCGCAAACGAGACCTGACCGGCTGGGATACCAACATGCTGGTCATGGTTGCTCTTCAGTTGGGCAATGATAAGAATGAGTTTGCTGTACGTGAAGGCGAATACCAGATTGATACCGAGGCTTTCAAACGCTCAGGGATCTTCACGAAGGCCGAGTGGCTGGCCATCCAAGGAATATGGGAGGGAGTGAACACCCTCTTCCCGCAGCTTAACTCCACGATCCAGAACCTGACCATGCAGCATGTGGTCAAGGAAGACGCTCAGGCCTTGCAGGTACGCACGGCTGAAGGCGAGATTCTGCAGTTGAAGGGTGGTTACTTCCCCCGTATTCTCGACGGAGTGGTTGACGAGGATGTAGCCGCATGGCAGGAAAAGGAAGCAATGACCATCGGGCAGCAGGATGGCGCGATATTCCGCACTTCGCCCCGGCCCAAGAACAACATGGCCATTGCGCGTAAGGAAACCGATGAAGGTGATCCGGCTTCCAAGAAGTCGCCGCTGCTGAACACCAGTGTTATCTGGAGACACCTGCGTGATACTACGCGGCTGATCACTCACTCTGCCTATCTCCGCGACCTTGACCGATTGACTCGTAACCATGAGTTCCGCGATGTGTTCGTTCGCAAGATGGGCCGCGAGATGTACGAAGCTATGCGTAAGTGGGTTAACTATCAGGCCCGTCCGCAGCGCAGGATGAATAACGATCTGGCCAGTGAAGCTCTGGAGTTTGGTCGGGCTCAGTTCGTCCGCGCCATTCTGGGCATGCGTCCTTTCACTTCCTTCAAGCAGCGGCTCAGTATGTACAACGGTATCTCTGAGGCAGGCAAGGCCGGGACGTTCACCAAGTACCTGACCAAGGCCATGCACGAGATGGGCTTTGGTGGCAACGTCATTGGCAGGCCCCCGGAGGAAGTGGTTGATTTTGTTCACGGGCTGAGCAAGAACATGGCCGTTCGTTCCGAATCATTCGACCGGGATCTCAATGACCTCATCGGCCAGCTTAAGACTGCGCCCATGAATCTCAAGATTGGTGGCAAGAAAGTAACGCTCACCCGGAGCAAGATCGACAACGTGATCTTCTGGGGAATCAAGAGTCAGGACAGAGCCACAACCTACCCGTTGTGGTTGGGTTCTTACTATCAGGCAATTGGCGAGAACCTGAACGGCATCAAGGAAGATATGTCCGAAGAGGACAAAGCCAAACGCGCAGCGAAGTACGCAGACGCGATTATCAGTACCTCGCAGCCGGCTGGATCACCCATCGATCTGGCCGAGCTCCAGAGAGGCGAAGGTCTCTACCGTGTCATTACGACCTTCATGACCTTCAGGATCAAAGACCTCAACAGGTTCATGAAGGAAGCAAGGCATGTGGCAAGGAAGACCAAGGATGGCCAGTTCCCGTGGAAGGATGTGGTCCGTTACGTTCTGCTCGAACGAATGGCCCCTGCATGGACTTGGCTCATCCCGACCTACTTCTTCTACGATGACGAAGAGGATCAGGCGGCGTGGTACGACTACGTCCTGAAGCCCTTTGAGGATCTGGTCGGCACAGTGCCCATTCTCTCGCAGGCTAAGGACTCCCTACGGGGTTGGAGCGGCTGGGAGCTGCCCATTGCTGAAGGTTTCAAGAGACCCACCAAGGCACTCCAGAAGGCTCTGGCCGGCAAGCCCGGGCAGGCAGCGTGGGAGACTTGGAGAACCATTGAATTCTGGATCGGCCTGCCGGTAAGCAACGCTCCGGTGGACATCCTGAGAACCCTCGATAAGGTCACAGGCGATGATTAAGATTGACTTCAGGGCCAGTAAAGGCCACAATAATAAGCAGGAGGATCGGCCATGACTGTTGCCAGTGCATTAAACAAGGTAATTTACAACGGGAATGACTCCACAACGGTCTTTCCCTACAGCTTCCCGATCCGGGCTAACGCCCACGCGAAGGTGTATCTTACTGACACCGACGGTGTTGAGCTTCTTCTTACCGAGACTACTGACTACACCATCGACGGAATAGGCGATGACAACGGTGGGAATGTTACCTATCCTGTCAGTGGGGATCCTCTCGCTACGGGCGAGAAGCTCACTATCCTGAGAGTTGTTCCTGAGACTCAGGAGACAGACCTCAAGAATCAGGGCGCGTTCCTTGCTGAGACCCACGAGGCACGGTTCGACCTGAATGTCATGATGACTCAGCAGCAGGGCGAAGAACTTGCCCGCGCCGTGAAGGTGCCCCTTTCTTCAGGGGATGACCCGGACGATCTCATGGACGAAATATACGATGCCCGGGATGAAGCAGTGGCGGCGGCTGCAGCGGCAGCGGCAAGTGAAGCAGCAGCGGCTGCTAGCGAGGCTGCAGCGATAGCGGCACAGGCAGCTGCCGAAGCGGCTCAGACGGCAGCGGAGGCTGCGCAAACAGCGGCTGAAGCGGCCCAGACTGCAGCCGAGACCGCTGAGACCAATGCAGCCGCTAGCGAGGCTGCAGCAGCTGCGAGTGAAGCAGCAGCCCTCGCCAGTGAAACAGCCGCAGCGGCCTCCGCAGTGGCAGCAGCGGCCTCTGAGACAGCGGCAGCAATAAGTGCCGCAGCAGCTTTGGTGAGCGAGAATAACGCGGCCACCAGCGAAACGAATGCAGCGGCCAGTGCTGCAGCAGCTTTGGTGAGCGAGAATAACGCGGCCACCAGCGAAACGAATGCAGCGGCCAG
>Ga0164315_10000110_pt1 | contig 45902 bp, 39 predicted proteins | sample GuaBasSedimGuay6_FD_113737 | JGI IMG/M metagenome (GOLD analysis project Ga0164315, IMG submission 113737) | Subseafloor sediment microbial communities from Guaymas Basin, Gulf of California, Mexico - Guay6, Core 4569-2, 0-3 cm | ecosystem: Environmental > Aquatic > Marine > Hydrothermal vents... | reverse complement strand
CCTATACATCACGTTAACGGGGCGTTAGGAGAAGAATACATAATAAGCCCTTAGGTAAAGCTAAGAAATGTCAAAAAACGAAGATGATTGCCGAATTTTGAAAAAAATACACTTTTGATAGCCATGATAGAGGGGTTTCAATAAAACCTTCAATATAAAAAAAATTTTTATTATATCTCTCTTTTCCATCCTTTTATCTAATCTCTGGGCCAGCTCGAATACTCCTAAAGTTGAAGCGGATTTATCCCTAACTCATGACAGATCTTGGATCGTGGCAATTTCTCCTTGGTATCCTGCCATTAGTGTCTTTTTTTCCAAAGATTTTTTTGCAAATGATCCAGGCGTTGGCTTTTCTACGACCTCAAGGATTGATTATAGTAACGATCTGGATTATTGGATTGATGATATATTCTATGATTTTAAAGGCTTAACTGTAGAACAATTGGGAAACTTTGATCTAAGGATCGGTTGGTTTCACTTCCAGCCACAATTTGGATTGGGGTTCACCTTTGGGCCCATAGGCAGTGAGTCTGGAGCAGACATTTGGAAAGGATATTGGAATATAGTTTTGGGGGCTAATGTCATTATTTACGATCGAGCTGTTTTATCGTTTCAGATGAGAGCGATGATGATTAATGATTCCCGAATTAGGGGAGATGGCGGCTTGTATCTTGGTTATAAATTTTAACTGAATAAAAGCATGCCGACAGTCTCCCCCCCTCTATCTATCTTAAAATACCTTGTTATAAGTTTTATAGAATTCCATTGATTTTAGGCTTACGCGACTTGTTAGTGACTGTTTTTCCGGTCTATTTAAATATATTGACATTGAGCGCTATATGACTTAAATAAGCTAATATTCTTTGATAAGATGACTTAATGGAGGCACTTTTATGGAATACCTATTATCAAAATTTAGCGCATTTTTACTATTAACCTTCCTCTATGTTACCCCTTCTATTGCCTGTGATGTCACCAAGATTCATGAAGATGTAAAGGCCGGATTTAAAGAGCTATCTCAGGAAATGGAAATATCTGATTTTGAAATTTCAAATGGAGCGATGGATTTAAATTCAGGAGAAATTAGATACTATGAAATTGCCGGAAGTTATAAAGAGAGAGTACCAGGCGGCGGTTGGCAAAAATCTATTTTTGTATTTAGATTTGACCCGGAAACTTGTGAAGAAACTGATGCTAAATTGTTTTTAGTAGAAAAAACAGAGCTTTAATAAATTTATAGAAACCTTCTCTGAGATAGGTCTTAAATAAGAGATTTGCTATTTTAGCAATTTTCGTGAGAATCCAAGTCAACTGACTTAAATTTACAAAGGGTTTTGCATAAAGCCCATGCTGCGCCAGGTCTGTTGCATTTTTTCCCTTTCCAGCATTCTCTATACTTTATTGGTGTTCCTGGGTTTGGCCCGCCACTACCTGGAGCACCTATTTCTACGCGACAGGTCCACATTCGCTTTCTGAAGGTTTTTCTGATCTACTTGATTAATCCCTTATCATCGGTCACCTTCACATCTTCAAGTGGAATTCCATGAATTTTACCTAAACTTTCTCCCGTCTTTTTGTGAATGGCATCTACGGCTTCTCCTTCTTTTGTAACAACGACCCAATCATCTACATTGTAGACTTTTGAATATGTTACAAACTGAAAAAAACAAAAGGTGAAAATAACTAACAACTTACCTAAACTTTTCATCACTACTCCTTTATATAGATGTCCATTTTTCGATAAAAAATGCTTCCCTTTACGTGAATGATGTTAATCGTATTTTCCCTTTAGAGGAGCCAGTCTCAGCGTGAAAAGGGCGGTCATCTATATTTTCTATTTGAGGCACCTCCTAATTTTACCACAATATATAACTGCGGGAGTAGAAAAAGAATTTACTTGGCTCTTTCTAAATAAATTAAATTGATAACTAAAGATTAACACAAGGTTGAATCGAGAAATTAAACAAAGGTTATTTAAAAAATTTAGTTAAGGTTGAATTTATTTCGTTGTTTCATGAGAATAAAATTTTTTTCCTCCTTCGTTTACCATCTTTGTTAACGGCAAGATCCCCAACAAGGTGGTCACGAATCGTCCCTTTCTTTAAAATCCGGATGTCAAAACTATGTATAATCCTGCCACACCCAACAGTTTGTAGCTGCCTGAAGTTAAAGAGGATTGTCCTCTTGGAAAAAGCCTCAAGTAGAGGTAATGAGATTTCTCTTCTGGTGCTTTTTGTCTGTGGTATCAGTAATCTAAAAATCCCCTTCCTCCATAAAAAAATCAGACCAATAAGCGTTAAGATTTATTCTTCCCGTTTTATATATCGGCCTTCCTGAATTTTTCTGGGCCAGAAGTCGTAATAAAAGACACGAACTTGAATTATGTTCATCATGAATGACCCGTGGTGGGCAAAATAATTTAATTTCAGGTTCTTAGAGTTGCTAACATTTGTATTTGCTACCCATGGGACGCAAAGATAAAAAAATCTTTTCTTTTGATCACTCCTTTGTAAAAACTCTTCAACCAAGAATTTTTAAGGAGGTTCTTATTTTAAAATCTATGATCCGTTTAAATTTTGTAAGTGCTTTTGTATTTCATCTGTACCCTTTTAGTTGTGTCGCCTCGCTCCATTATTATTCATGAGTAATAGAATAGGAGTTTTGTGGCCTCTAGAGGCACTTTTAGTATTCATGAATAGTAGTTTTAGGGGAGTGAGCAGTTTCTGCTTGAGCGGACTTATAAAATCAATTAACAATTTATCTCCTGAAAAAGGGAGTTACTAAAAAGTGGAGGCGTATGAGTACTATTGATCCTTTCAAATCTATTAACTCTGAGCATTTAAGGATGATTGCCCCTTTGGCCAAATGGAAAGTTCTCTCCTTGAAGGACTTAAAAAATGAGTGTGGCCATCTCTATCACTATAGTGGATTTCAAAGATTAATGAGAACTCTTGAAAGAAAGGGAGTTCTTAAGGGGTACAGAGACCCCTGGAATAGGAAGAAATATTATTATCTAAGTGAGATTGGAAATAAATTATTCTATTCAAAGAATCAATCTAGTGGATACTCGGATGAATTTATATCTCATGATTCAAGAGTATCTGATATTTCAAGGGAAATGCTAGATTGGGGAATAATTTCAAAAGTAGAGATTGAGTCAAAAGGTTCATTTGTCCCCGATGCAGAGTTTTTTGGAGGAAAGAAATCCCAATCCTATGTTATGGCCTTTGAACTTGAAATTTCCAGGAAATCCAAAGAGAGGATTAGGAATAAATTAAGACATTATGGCAAGAATAGCATCTTTGATTATATTCTTTATATATTTGCAACCGAAGGCCTAAGGGATTTATTTAAGGAAATCTTAGAAGAAATCTTTCCTCGCCAATATGGTGAAAGATTTCTTCTTTTTTACCTGCCAACTCTCTTTTCTAAAAAAATGATGCTTAAAAAAGCGGAAGGTTATTTTAAAAATAAAAAAATGTTTTTGGAAAATATTGTCTAAAACTGAAGGTGTTTTGGAAGTCTTTTAAGGGGTGAAATTATCCGCTTAGAAAATTTAGTGGGGTGTAAGTTCTTATAATATAAAATAAATCCCGCGCTCCGAAACTGACTCCCCCTCTCTCACATACGTTCTGAGGAGGAGTCAGTTTCGGAGCGCGGGTATCGGAAATAAGAAGGGGGGTGAGAGGTAATTTTAAAAGTTTGTAATGGTTTAATTTAGAAGAGGAGAGAGAGTGGAAAAAGAAGGTAGGGAAATTGATAAGAGGGTTAAAGGTCAGGAAATTAAGGAAGGTAATAGTAAAAAAAGAGAAAGGATAGGTAACATAATATTTAGGGAGGAGGAAATTCTATTTTAGGCAGGGGCGTAACTCGAGTTGTTAAAAGTTATCAACCCTTGGTCAAGATAGGAGATTTCTTGTATGGTAGATTCTACTAGAGAAACTTTGGAAGGGGAGAAATCCTTTTCCTCATCGCTCTTTAAAATTTTAATATGGCGAATAGATGATGTTGCCAAATTTTTACAAGTGTCTAAAGGACATCTTTATAATTTGGTATCGAGAGGAGAATTACCCCACAGGAAAAAGGGAGGGTTGTTGTTTTTCTTGCCTACTGAAATCCAGACATGGGTTGAGGAAGGAGAAGTATGAAAAAACAACGATACAAAACACTTAAAAGTTATCCTGGTATTAGGAAAGAACTAAAGACCGGACGCTACTATGTAACGAAATCTATCAAAGGAAAGAGGATTTCCAAAACCTTTGATAACTTTCAAAAAGCTAGGCACTGGAAGAATGCTCATAACCCTTTAGTTAAAACGGCCGAAGAAATAGAGGCCTTCCCACCTAAAGAATTAAATGGGAAGGATAAAGGCTTCTTAGTAAAAGATGTATGGGATAAATACGAAATTTATCATCTTGTAGGTTTATCTTTTGGTACACGGGAAGTCGTCCAAGGAAAGGCCAAGTTTTTGTGCGATATGATGAAGTTTAGGATGGTCGAACTAGACCCGGACTTTTTTGATCACTACGTTAACCAACAATTGGAGCTTGCAAAAGTAAAGGGATCTAGGAGGTACAATTTCGATGAAGAGCTAAAAAGAACTAAAGCTTTTCTTAATTGGTATCGAGAAAATTACGATTACAGCTTTGTGAACCCCATTTTAAAAAGACATTTTGTTGCAGGAACTTTAAGAGCAAAAATAGAGAAGAATAAGAAGTTGAACAAAGATCAAGTAAACCTGTTCTTTGGTGCATTGCCTGTTTTTTGGCAGGATTTTGCAAGAGTTCAATTTTATATGGGTGCGAGGGTTTCTGAAACTGCCGGATTAACCTGGGAGTTTGTGGACTTGGTTGAAAGTGTAGTTGAGATTCGAAAAGTTGCTATCTGGTCTAGGAAGACAAAACAATTCCAGCATTTAAAAGATTTGCCTAAAAATGGAGAAGCTAGGTTTTGTCACATTAACGAAACGATGCTTGAGATTTTGAAGAACAGATTAAAGTGTAAGTTAGATGATGGTGATTTTGTTTTTCATGATAACGGGATGCCTTTAAAGTACCGGCAAATTCAATACCAATACAACAAGGCATTAAAAAAAGTTGGTTTATATCCAGAATTTCAATCTACACATATTTTGAGGCATTCAATGGCGACCATAACTAGAAAGGTTACTAAGAGTCTTGAGGCCACTCAAGCGGTCACAGGCCATAAAGATCAGAGGTTGGTTCAGCATTACGCTACTCTGCCAGAAGAGGCCCAAAAGCAGGCGGTTAATGATGTAGAAAAATTCATGAATTCAGGCAAAAGAAGAGGGCTTCAGCTTATAAAAAGCTAGGGTCGTGCGTGCAAATGCGTGCAAATCAAGACTTGAAAGTTCAAACGCTCGATTAATAGGGGAGTTTGAGAAAAAATGGCACACCCGAGTGGATTCGAACCACTGACCGTCCGCTTAGAAGGCGGATGCTCTATCCAGCTGAGCTACGGGTGCACAGAGTCAATTGGACCAAAATCCAATAAATTCAGAAAAAAAATTTAAGCTCTGAGACACTTGAAGTCAAGGCTTGATCTTTACCTAAAGGTAGATAAATATGGGGTTTCTATGAAAACCTTCAAAGATTACCCCGCTCTTAGGGATCACATCGCTACCCATGAGAAAACGCTCTATTTTTCCTCCCAGACCTCCACTGTTATCCCTTTTAATTTTTTAGAGGGAGAGATGGTTCTTGGCAACCTCAGTACAATTGCCGGAAAGATAAGATTATTAGCAGATGGAGTTTTGGAGATCTCGGGGGGAGTGACTTGGAAGGATGCTAGATCTTTTGCCAGATCTAAGGGGCGAGACCTCTTAATGTCACCCACAGAGGAATCAGCGGGAGTGCTGGCAGGAATTGCAACTTCATGTACTGGAGAGCGAAGCTTTGGATTTGGAACTCTAAGAGACCAGGTAGAGAGGATTACATATCTAGATTTTAATGGAGCGGAACAAATATTATCGAGGGACAAATTTTTAGAAGATAGTGAGTTGCTAAGAGAGTATCAACAGGATTTTCTTCCCTATCAGAAAATGAAAAACGGCCCGTTTCCGCGGCTTGAAAGAGAAACTGATCTGATGATTGGCATGGAAGGGCAGCTTGGAGTGGTAAAAGAAATTCATCTTGAGACAGTTCCCTATAAAAATTTAAATTATTTTTTAATTCCTCTTGGTAAATGGGAAGAGTCCTGTGAAATGCATTTGGATATTTTTAATAAGGTTCAAGCTTTTAGAGATCATATTTTAAGCTGTGAACTCATAGATGAAAACTCTCTTAGGTATTTAGGATCAGACCGCATTCCAAAAGGTAGAGATATAATTGTTATAGAAACCAGCTCTTTGGAAAAAGTTTATGAGGAGTTTCTGACTAATCTTGGCATGGATCTGGAAGATATTATCGAGCTGAGTGAAGGGGATTATCACCATCTGCGAATGGAAGTTCCCAGAAAAGTTCAGGAAGATAATTCTCGCAGAGCAGTTATAAAAAAGGGGACTGATGCCCAGGTGAGTCCTGAAAACTTTGGAAAGTTGCTGGGTATTTACAAGGAAATGGGTAAAAAGGGCATTCCCTACATATTATTTGGCCATTTCGGGGACGGGCATCTACATTTCAATTTTTTACCCGATAAGGAACAGGTAGATACTTGTGAGGACCTTTTGAAAGAGTTTTATAAAGAGATAAAGTTATTAAAAGGATCTCCCTTTGCCGAGCATGGGATAGGTCTTATCAAACAGAATTTTATCAGGCCCTTTTTAGGTGAAAATCAGTTCGAAATTTTTAAAGATTTAAAAAAGAGATATGATCCATATAATCAATTTTTTCCTCAGGGGTTTTTAAATTTATGAAAGCTCAAGTAGTAAGATCCCACCAAAGAGAATTCGACGTTAAAATTTTAAAAACGGGAGAGATTGTTCAGGCCAAGGCCCTGGGTAATCTTTTGAAAAAGGGTGAAACTGTCGTTGTTGGCGATGTTGTGACTTTAAAAGATGTGGGGGGACAGCTTGAAATTCATGGCGTTGACGCTAGAGAAAATGAAATCTTTAGAATTATTGTAAGAGAGCAAAGAAAAAAAGTTACCGCCGCTAATTGTAATGCTTTGGTGATCATATCTAGTGTTTCAAAACCAGCTTTTAAAAGAGGTATCATTGATCGGTTTTTAGTTCGCGCTTATCAGTGGGGAGTTCAACCAGTTGTCGTTTTTAACAAAATGGATGAATACGATGGTGGTGTTATGGATATCAAATTTGAGGCCAGTCGCTTTAAGTTTTTAGATATTGATTGCTTTGAAATTTCTGCCAAGGATGAAAACTATAAACCCAAATATCTTAAAAAGGGTAGGAAGGATTTAGAGACATTGCTTAGTGGAAATACTGCACTTTTTCTTGGGCAGTCTGGAGTCGGAAAGAGTAAAACTATTAGCGCTTTGGCCGGAGTAGAGCTTAAAACCAAGACTGTAGGCAAAGGTGGCAAGGGAGCTCACTCCACCACTTGGTCTGAAATTATTGATATTGGGCCTTTTTCTTTAATTGATTCTCCAGGAATCAGATCTTTTAGTCTGGAAGATATTGACCCTGATGAGCTTTTGAGTTGCTTCCCAGATCTTGTGGATATCGCGGTAACTTGTAAGTTTAAAAACTGTAAACATGGAGAAAAGTCCAAGGGATGTGCTTTTAAGATGTTAGATCCAGATGAGTTAGATAGTAAAATAGTTTTGTCAAGATTGGAGTCCTACCTAAAAATCTATGAAGAAATCAGTGAAAAGGCCCATTGGGAAAAGAATTTGAGTTAAGAGCTTAAATTTCCGAAAAACATTCATGGTAAAAATATTTGATTTTCAAAAGAAAAGAGAAGAAGTCATTGAGGAAAAAAGGCAGGGCCTTGAGCGTATTATGTTTAAAAACGTTCTTGGGGCCTATGCAGTTATTGAGGAGAATGGGGACATTTATCCAATCACCCTAAATGATATCTCCCAAGATGGCGTAAGCTTTGAAGTTCCCTATAACGAGAAAGTAGAAGAAAAATTTTCCGATGGAGCAGAGATAAAGCTGCGGATGTATTTTTCCAAACATTCCTTTATTCCCATTATTATCAAGATTCGTCATTCTACGGAAATCCTTGGCTTTAATCGGGCCAAATTTATTCGTTACGGTTGTGAGTTCGATAAGTCCCTGACATCTTTTAAGGCGATGCAAAGCTTTATTGATTTTTTATATCAATTTGCAGAATTTTCCACCCACGATCATGGTGAAAATAAGGCCTTTTTTATCTAACTGTGATACGAAATGCAGCATGAAAGTCGCAATTATAGGTTCTGGCCCTCTCGCCATAGAAATGGCCCTCTATTTAGATTCACAGCAGTCCACAGTAGTGCTCTTTATGAAAGAGCAGCTTGGAGGGTCTATCAAGAAAATGGCCTCTTTATATCCAGATTTAGAGCTAGATTCCAGTACCAGTGAGTGGGGCAGAGAGCTTCTTGGAGAGGTGGGGCCGATATCTACTATTGGCGAGTACTGGAATAATTATCTAAAACCTCTTAGCGAGCATCAGGTAGTTAGAGATTTCACTCGCCTGGGTGAGGTTTTAAGAGTTCATAAAAGATTTTTGGGAACTCATGAAAAGGTCGATAGTCGGCTCAGTGATCTTTTTCGCGTGGTTTTTACCACCAACCCTTCTGAAGATATTATAAAACAAGTTAAAGAAAACCCTGAAACCTTTGAAAAAATGGGTGAGAATTTTATTGAGTCGTTAAAAGAATCTATTGAATTTTTTGAAGACTTTGACCTAGTTGTTGATTGTAGAGGGGTAATAAATAACCCCATGCCTATGGGCCCTGGTGGATCTTTTGCCCTTAATGAAAAGAATCTAAAAGAATTTATCTCCTATGGAGTTGATGGTTTAAAGGCCATTAAAAAATTCAATGATAATGAAGTCTTTATAGTTGGGAGTGGTAAAACCTCCGCGCTCTTTATGCTTACCTTAAAGAATTGGTTGGCCGAAAATAGTAGTCGAAGGATTTTCTTGGTAACTGATGAGAAAAAAGCGTTCTCAAAGTTTTTTGAAGAAAGTTCAAGCTTGAGTAAAGATTTAAAGCAGATGTTGGGACAAGATCAAGAAAAATTTGATCAGGATGCCAAGGTTTTTGGAGAGAAGATTAATGAGTGGAAATCCCTTGAAGACTTTGTGAGAGCGAAAGTGGCCAGACCGGTGGAGCCAGAGAGGAAAATTGCAATATTTGAAGGTCATAATGTGACCTCTGTAGACAAGCTGCTTGATAAGAATAAAATTTTTATAACGTTAGAAAGTCCTGAATTTAGAGGTGAGAGCTTAATTAAAACTATCGGTGTAGATCTTGTACTAGTCTCCACAGGATATAAAATAGACACAAGTATTTTTGAAGGTATGCAAACGAATTTTGATCTCTCTAACAAGCATGCTGAAAATGATGGAGTTCATAGCGAACCTGGTTTTTATACCCTAGGACCTATATTAAAAGAGCGATATGGAATTAAAGAGGGGCTTGATCAAGTTGCAGCGATTTCAAAAAATATGTTTTCATATTTTACATGGAAGGGTGAATGATAAGATATCTGATTATTTTAAGTTTAACTTTAAGTTGTTCAATAAATAATTTAAGTCCTAGAAATGTCAGTGAATATTCCAAGGGCCCAAAAATTGTAAAATACTATCTCCCAGAGCTACCGAATTGGGCCAATATTTCAAATTCAGGGAACTGTAAAAGAACTGTTTCCAACAAATACTTAAATTTTAGATCTCTTGGAGATGACTTTTCTTTTTCTTATAAAGATTTAGTGCAGTTTCAATACCTTTATAATATCGAATATCAAAAGCTCATTAAGCAGGCCGATCGAGGTATCCTTCCTTTCTCTGAGGAGGAAAAACTTTTCTATGATGTTTTTGATAAGATTAAAACTCAGCTTTATACTTTTAGGAGACCATCTTATAAACGAGTTAACCTAGTTTGGGTTGATCAAATAAGAAAGAAAAACTTAAAAAAGTTGATGAGATCAAGAGCTATGAACGAGGGACATCCAGTTTTTGTCTCTCTTTGTTTAAATCAAAATGAGTTGCTCTCTTTTATTGAACAAAATGGGTTTTCTAGAAAGGATGTCAGGGCGTTATCCTTTGAAATTTTCTCTCCCTATAATAAAAAATTGGTGACTGCCGGAAAAACTTCACTGGATTTCTCAAGGCTTTTTAGTAAGAGACAAAAGCTTTATTTCTATACCCCAAAGGGAGTTCTACCACCGGAATTTATTGGCAATTTTAAAATCAGAAGATATTAAATCATATCCCCAATAGTTACATTACTTACCATCAGTTGAAGATATTCATTTCCTTTAAAACGATTAATTGTAAGAGTGAAATAGATCGAGAGGTTTTCTCCCTTTTGCATATTGAAAACAACTTCTGGCGAAAGGTGGCCCCATTTTCCAATATAATTAAAACTTATTCCTCTAAACCTTCTTTTAGGGCCTGTGGTAGTGGAGAAGTTCCAACGAACATGGACATCTTTTAAAAGATCAAAAGAATCAAGGTAGACTCCTTTCATTTTAAATATGGGTTTTTCATTTCCTTTTCCAAAGGGACCAATTTTTTCCAGGTCTTTAACTAGCTTGGGATTAATATCTTCAGGGAAAACTTCTAGATCATAAGTCTCTTGATTGGTTCTTTCGATTTCAGGGATAGATGCGAGGTGCTCTTTCATCCTTGTTTTAAAGGCGGGAAGATTTTCCTTTTTCATAGAAAGTCCTGCTGCCGCTTTATGACCGCCAAATTTTTCAAAGAGATCTTTTAGAGAGTTTAGACCACTAAATAGATCAAACGATCCGGCAGTTCTAGCAGATGCCTTAACAATCCCCTTCTTTTCAGCATCGGTAAAAACGATTGCTGGGACTTTAAAAAATTCGACTAGCTTGGAGGCGACAATTCCTATGACACCTTCGTGAAAACTTTCTTTGTAGACGATACTGATGAGATGATTATCAGTCATCTTTTTTAGAACTTGTGTTTTTGCCTGGTCAAAGATTTCATTGGTAATTTTTTTTCTTTCAAGATTACAATGATTGAGTTGGCCGTGATAATGGTAGGCAACTCCCTGGTCCTGTTCGATGAGAAGCTTTAAGGCAACTTCTGGATGATCTAAACGACCTTTAGAGTTAATCATCGGCCCAATATTAAAACCTAGCTTTTCTTCACCAATAGGATTGAGTCTCTCTTCATGAGTGAAAAAACAGCGAAGGCCCGGAAAGGTTGATTCCCTCATTTGATGAAGTCCATGGCGAACTAGCTTTATATTAATGGAGTTTAGAGGAGCGAGATCACACACGGTTCCTAGCGCCACAAATTGCAGAAGGGGATAGAGCGAGGGAACACCCTCACCGATATCTTTTTTAAGCTGCAGGCAAAGAGCGAAGGCCACTCCAACTCCTGCGAGCCCTTTAAACTCGATGGGGAGATCTTCTTCATCCCGGCGGCTAGGATTGATGATAGCGTAGGCATCAGGCATAACGTCGCGGCCATCGAGGTGGTGATCGGTAATGATCAGATCAAGACCGCGACTTTTAGCATAATCGGCGGCCTCACAATTAGTGATTCCACAATCGACAGTTATAAGAAGGTCTATGCCTTTTTCAATGGCATCATCAATAGAGGGTGGGTGTAATCCATAACCTTCTTTAAATCTGCTTGGTTGGATCAGTTCTACTTCCACCCCAATATCATTAAAAAAATGCCAAAAGAGTGCACAAGAAGTTGTTCCATCAACATCATAGTCACCAAAGATACCAATTTTTTCTTTATTTTTAATAGCTTTTATAATCCTCTCTGAGGATTTTGGAATATCTTTTAAAATAGTTAGATCAGGAAGTGATTTTAAATCCCAAGAGAATAGTTCTTGTACCTGCTCTGGAGTTAATTCTCTTTTTTTAAATAATCTTTGAATTGCGGGATGAAGAGTAACTTTTTCGGTGGTAATTTCCATCTGAGAACTCTAACAAGAGAGCTCTCAGATGTAATGACTAGCTTAGCTTAGTTTTAAGGTTCTCATCTAATGCCTCAAGAAATTGCTGAGTGTTAAGATAGTGTTCTTCTTTAAGATTTTTACCATGGATACACAGGGCCAAATCTTTAGTCATCTTGCCAGATTCAACAGTGGAAACACAAATCTCTTCTAGCGTGTGGCAAAAATTAACTAGATCAGTGTTACCATCTAGCTTTCCTCTAAAGGCCAGGCCTCTGGTCCAAGCAAAAATTGAAGCTATAGGATTTGTAGAAGTTGCTTTGCCGGCCTCATGTTGTCTAAAGTGTCTGGTTACAGTTCCATGGGCCGCTTCCGCTTCCATCGTTTTTCCATCTGGAGTAACAAGCGTTGAAGTCATAAGTCCTAGGGATCCAAAACCTTGTGCAACAGTGTCAGACTGCACATCTCCATCATAGTTTTTACAGGCCCAAACAAATTCCCCGTGCCATTTTAAGGCAGCGGCAACCATATCATCGATAAGTCTGTGCTCATAAGTGATGCCCAGAGCTTCAAATTTCTTTTTGTAATCAGCTTCATAGATTTCTTGAAAGATATCTTTAAACCTACCATCGTACTTTTTTAAAATAGTATTTTTAGTCGATAAGTAGAGAGGCCATTTCTTGGAGATGGCCATGTTAAAACAAGAATTGGCGAATCCTCTAATAGATTCATCAGTATTATACATTCCCATGGCAATACCATCACCATCGAAATTAAAAATATCATATTTTTGAACTTCACCACCATCTTCTGGCTCAAAGGTCATGGTAAGCTTACCTTTACCCTTGCATAGAAAATCTGTGGCCTTGTATTGATCACCAAAAGCATGACGGCCGATACATATAGGTGCGGTCCAGTTGGGAACTAAACGGGGTACATTTTTACAGATAATTGGTTCTCTAAAAACGGTTCCACCTAAAATATTTCTGATGGTCCCGTTTGGACTTCGATACATTTCGGTTAGTTTAAACTCTTCAACTCTTTTTTCATCTGGCGTGATAGTGGCACATTTAATACCTACATTATATTTTTTGATCGCCTCAGCAGAATCAACGGTGATTTGATCTTTAGTCTTTTCTCGACTTTCCATCCCAAGATCAAAGTATTTAATTTCTAGATCTAAGTAAGGAAAGATCAGTCTATCTTTAATGAACTTCCAAATGATTCGAGTCATTTCATCGCCGTCGAGTTCGACAACTGGATTATCTACCTTAATCTTTTCCATTACATATTCCTGTTAGTTTTAACTGTTTTCTATACTTTAATGGCCATCTATGTCGATATGCAGTGCTGTGCGGAAAATAAGACTTTTGGCCCTTCTGTGTAATATGCTGCATTAAGTCGTAACCAACGGCCTTCGATGCACACTCACTCTTAAAAAGTAGCTGATTCAAAGAGTAGGGCCTGTCTTATTTACACCTTCCCTTCGCACTTCATTGCGTCAATGAGTGATAATTGTTAAAAGTGGTTTTTCCCCTTTATGGAGTAAATTTTGTCAAAATTTTTTTTTAATATCACTATTCCTTTTATTCTTTCCCTGCCTCTAGCATTTGGGGGTATCCCAAGTGAGAGTCAATTAGGATTAGAAGATTCTTTTTACTTAAAGATGGAAATCAAGGAAAGATTTTTAAACTCCCATGGAGGACTTGATTCTTCCAAAATCCAAAAATTCAAGGTCTTGAATATAAAAATGATGGAAGAATACAAAAACATCATCATACAAAATAATTTGAGTGAAGGTTTCTCTTTAGAAAAGGCAGAGAAAAAAGTTAAAAAAGATAAGATAATTGGAGCAATAGACCTGATCATCAAAACACTCGATGAGGTTTCCTTAATTGAAGATCAAAATTTAACCAACTTTAATTTGAAAAATATTTTGCGGTTATATTATGGGTTGAAGGGAAGGGGCGAGAATAACGGTTTAGCACAAATGACGACTGCTTTTTATTCCATGTTATTTCAAAGTTCCGATGTACCTCTGAGTGACCTCAAAAGACCCTTCCCTTCCAATCTTTTAGATATCAAAAATAAAAGATATTTCTCTAAAGAAGAACTAAAAGAGATGGTGGAAAAAGGAGCGGATCTATCCCTGATAGATCCTCCCCATAATACTTTTTGGAGAAAACCTGAAAATATTTCAGGTATCAACCCTTTGGCATTTAAGGGAAAGGTGGAAGCAATTCCTCAAGAGTTTTTCTTTAAAAAATTTATGAATAGTGGAACTAAACCCAAATTAAAAATCTATCATCTAAACCCAGACGGGAAAGAGATTAAGTGGAAAATAAAATTCGGTCGCGAAGTGCACACTGAATTTGTGTCATCCAAATTGATGGCCTTGTTAGGTTATTACACGGACAAATACGTCTATGTGAAAGATTTTAAAATATATTTTAAAGATAAGAAGGAATTTGATTCCTCCATCAATAAATGGCTCTCACATGATCGTGGAGGAGAAGGGAATCTTCCTAAGAAATTTATTTTAGATAAAGGCCTTGATGACAAAGGATATTGGGCCCTTTTTAACGAGGGGCTTTTAGAAGGTAGACCAAAAAATGTAACCAGGTTAAAAGGATTTCATTTTTCCCAAATGGGGAATTGGGAAAGAAGGGAAGTACGGGCCCAGCTTTTAATCCAGGCCTTTGTAAATAATACAGACATTAGAGATCCCATAAATAACAAGGTTAAAATCATTAAGAATAAAAAGGGCTGGGAAATCCAAGAGCTTATTCATGATGTTGGATATTCATTTGGAGGAAATCTTATTTCAAACGCTCCTAATGCATATCCTAATTCCTTCTTAAAAAGAGGTCTGAGAAAGATAAAAATAAAATATAATAACAATCATCTTATTAAGAAACAAAGTAACCCCTTTCTAAATACTTCCTATTCGGATTTGAAATGGATCGGAAGATATTTTGCCCAAATAACCGAGGAACAACTAGAAACGATTGTTAAAGCATCAGGATGGCCAGATGAGGTTGGAAAACTCTTTTTGGAAAAGATGAAAAAGAAAAGAAATGAGATCGTTAGGATATTTGAGCTAGATGGTGAGATAGTTGAGGGAAGAGTGATTAAACTTTTCAGCGAGGTTAATCTAAAAAAATTCAATTATGGCCACTTTATAAGGAAAGGCAAACTCATTAAAAAATTCGAGTCCAAGAGTAGTGTAAACTTTCTTAAAAATGAAAGCTTTCCTTTAACCTTTTCAAAAATTTTTGAAAGCCTCATACTTAGTGCTTTAAAGGCCACTGAGGAAATTCCATATCATGAAATGATTAAATTTCCCCTCAGAGAAAATGGTTTTACCATAAAAGAATTTAATGCAGGATTGGGCGTTGGGTTTCGGGTGAATCGGGTAGTAAAAAGAAATCCCAATGCCACCACAGAAAGTGAGGCCTGGGCCACCCATGACACACTGGAAATTTTTGGGACTATCGGGGCCGGAGGTTTTTTTCCTATTATTAATGGACTCCAGTCAGACTTGGAAGTTAAATTTTTTTTAGGAAAACAATTTACCTTGGTCTATTATTCCCCCACCCATCTAAAGGCCGTAATGGGAAATTTTAAAAAGTTAGTTTCCGCTCCATTCAAAAAAAAGAAGATGATAAACTCTTTGAAAAATGGAGAGGCATTTGGTTTCGGATCATTTCTTGGATTTGAAATTGAAACTGGCTTTGGAAATACTGGAATGGTGAGAGTCGGACTGGAGGTAGAGCTTGATAAAAAATTCCTCAATAAGACTCTGATTTATAAATCCGAGGATGCAAAATATGAAGTCACCCGTGCAAAACGTACTGAGTTTGGGATTGGAATATCTGGTTTTATAGAATTTTTTAATATTATAAGCATTGACCTTATCAAGGCCTCTATTCTTTTTGGTAAAGAAGAAGGGAAAACTTATTTCTTGGACTTAGGTTTAGAGGATCAAGTTAAGGCCTTTAACTACCTGGTTTATACCAGTAAGGATGATACATCCATAGAGGAAATACCCTATTCTGAAACGACCAAAAAATATATAGAGGGAAATTGGACCATTGGCTTTTTAAGTTCAATGGGAGGAGAAAGTAGGTGGATTTGGGAGGTTACCAGACTTCCTGATGGAAAATATAAAAGATATTTTAATTATTTCACCCAGATTAAAACCTACAGGTTTTTTGTCGAAGAGGGAAAAAACTATCAGGCCAAAGGAAAAATTGAATTTGCCGACAAAGGTTTTACCAAAATATTAAATAGGTCTCTTTCTCTTTCCTTAATTGTCGATGATGGAAGAACTACCGTAAAAGACGTCAGGAAATTGAAAAAAAAGGTGGATAATATTGTTGGGAAAAAAGGTTTTTTTGCTTATTCTCCAGAACTTTATACAACTAATCATTTTGAGAAAACTCATCTAGATTTATCTATTGATATTACTCCTGGCGGATTGAAATGCATCTTTGAAAAGGTCGGTTGTTTGGCCAAGGGCCCAAAGGCCTATAAAGTGGGAAATAAACTAAAGGCCATAAGGTCTAAGAAATCTCCCATAAAGAAGATGGTCGCTGCCGCTAATCTCTTTAAAAGATCTTTGTTAAATGAAGGGAAATTCGCCGATATCCGAAAGTTTTTAGGACCTGGCTCTCTAAAAGGGGAACTTTTATTCTCAGGACATCTGATTAATGACCAAGAATTTCTTCAAATTAAGTTTTGAAAACAAAAATTAGTGGGAAGCTGGTTATCCAAGTAGGGTTTACTTCTAATCTATTTTCCCAGCATGGTGTATTTTTGCTTGGCCGATAATTGTACTACTAAATTTAAGATGATTGCATTAAAGTAATGCGATGTAGTAAAATGGAGCGCGCGACAAGATTTGAACTTGCGACATCCACCATGGCAAGGTGGCACTCTACCACTGAGTTACGCGCGCTTTAGGAATGCTGAATATAATCTCGGGAGAGGAATTTCGTCAAGGGGAAATAGAATGAGCAAGATATGGTTTAAAGGGACAATTACCGGAGCTGTGATTGTATTTGTATGGGGATTTTTTTCTTGGATGGTTCTTCCCTGGCACCAGTTTAAAGATATTCAAAATGAAGCAGAAGTTATTGAAACGGTTAGGATCTCCATGCCAGAGGCGGGAGTTTATCTAATTCCGAGCATGCCCATGACTAAAAATGACGCAGAGATGAATAGCTACCTTAAAAAGAAGTATGAAGGACCTACAGGAATCTTATTCATCAATCCCGCCGGGATGAGACCCATGGGCCAGGTATTTTTTATATCGCTGGGAATTCAACTTTTGGCCGCTTTTATTTTTATGTACCTTTTGATGAAAACCTCCGGCCTAAATCTCTGGCAGAAGGCCAATTTTGTGGCGCTGGTAGCAATTGGCGGGGCCATCATCAGTCACCTTCCTAATTGGAATTTGTGGTCCTATCCCACATCTTGGACTCTCGTTCATATAGCAGATGCTGGTATCAGTTGGTATTTTGCAGGATTCGCTATGGGGAAGATCTCAGAAAGTTAATAGAAACTTATTTCACCAGATTTCCCTATAAGCTTGCCAGAAAAATCTAAGCTTTCAGGATTAAAAGCGGGAACCTTTCCGCCACCTTTTGGCGATTCAATCACATATTGGGGAATGGCCCAGCCAGGGAGGATGTCTCGAAGCTTTAAATAAATTTCACGTCCTCTTCTTAAGGGAAGGTAAAAATGCATTCCCCCCTTAACTTGATCAGGGTGGTGCAGGTAGTAGGGTTTTATATTAAGGGAAGAGAGCTTTAAAAATAGATCCTTTAAAGTTTGAGGATCATCATTAATACCCTTTAGTAAAACTGTCTGAGAGAGCAAGGTAATGCCCAAAGATCCTAATTTTTTAATAGTGTCTTCTACTTCCAAGTCAATTTCATCAATATGGTTAGTATGAATAGCGATAGATATTTGATCAAAATTTTCCCGATGTTTTTTTAAGGTGTCGAGTAGCTCTTGATCAAATCTAGAGGGAAGGATTATAGGTGTCCGGGTATGAAATCTTATATATTTTAAATTTTTGAAATTAGAGAGGTAAAAATCAATTTTATCAGTAGTGAGGATGAAGGGGTCCCCTCCACTGAAAATTAACTCTTCAATTTCCGGGTGATGCTGAAGATATTTTTTTGTTTTTTCAAAGTCTGGAGTAAATAATTTTTTAGTACCAAGTTCATTTTTTCTAAAACAATATCTACAGTAAACGGGACAGACTGAAGTTGGAAGAAAGAGAGCACGGTTAAAATATCGATGAATTAACTGAGGTGCCCGGTTATATTTTTCATCGCCAATAGGATCTTTGAGACCTTCGGAGCTTTTTTCGTTTTCTGAGGGTAGAAACTGCTTCCAGAGAACAGAATCAGGGCCAGCATTTTTTATTTTGTTGGCGAGGGCCAAAGGGATCAGAGTTTTAAAATCAAGTTGAGGGAAATCTACCTGGAAAAAACTTTCTAGATCAGATTTTTCTTTTAGACCTGATTTGAGTTCACTTTTCCAGTTTTTCATTTCGGTACAATCTTTTGCCCCATTGAGCACTACCATAAATTAATAAGGCACCATAAACACCCATCCCCAGGAAATGAAATAAGACTTGAGATACTTTCATCATTCCAGCTTCACTGAGAGTGTAATACATCCAACCCAAAAGAATTAAATGAAGGATTAAAATGAATAGCTGTTGGAGCCTATAAGAAATCATTTTCCAGTTCATGAAATCTATATGGCCTATATTTTGCGATTCATCAAGAAAGGGATTCCCACAGCTTATGATCCTTTTCTGTGGCCTGCTGGCAATCAGTGATCTTGTTTAAGTAGTAGAATTTATAGAGATTACTTTCTAGGCAGTGAGCATAGAGTACATGGCCTTGAGGAAGGGGTAAAAGGCCCACCGGCCTTATAGGCCTGAACTTATTTTTTTTACTCCCACCAAGGTATTTGATTCGCAGGATATCGTTATTTTCGATGGCCCGTAATATAGGTTTATGGAAATCTTTTAGAACAAATTTTTCCATATTTTTAAAATCTTGCAAGTTAAAGAGATAACTTCCCTTTAAAATCGATTTCTTATTTTTTGCTGCTTTTATAAATCCCTGGGCCAGAACTTTTAAACAAACAAAAGCATCATCTTCCGCTCGGTGGGCCCGCTCCAGAGGAATATTTAGTTGCTTGGCAAGGTTTCCCAAACGGTGACTAGGAAAATCTTTAAAAACTAAACGAGACAGTCTTATCGTACAGTAGACATCAGAATTTCCAAAAGGAAGTCCTAGCATATGAAGATCATAGGTAATAAATCCTAAATCAAACTGAGCGTTGTGAGCAACTAGGGGAAGATCTCCAACAAAGTTCATAAACTTTGGTAAGACCTCTTTAATTTTTGGAGAGTCTTTTACCATATCACCGGTGATTCCATGAATTGCAGTATTACTTGCAGGTATCTCCACTTCAGGATTAACTAGCGTTTTAAAAGTAGTAAGGCCTTCAGGGGTTACCTTGATGGCCCCAATTTCTAAAATATTATTGATTAGCGCTGATAGCCCAGTAGTCTCTAAGTCAAAGATCACGACACCTTCGGGAAAAGCTTCTAAAATATTTTCTTTCTCTAAATCAGTGAGTTTAATAATCTGCACCTTTGATTTTTTCAAATTGAATTTTTTCCTTTCCAATATGAACTTTATCGACTTTAACTTTTCCCTGTAGAAAAATAGGAGACTTACCATTTTCAATTGTTTCTTTTATTTTAGTTTGTAACTTTTTTAATTCATTTCTTGAGGGGACATCAATCGGGGAACTGATAATTAAGGCAAAGTGAAAATTATCATCAGGAAAGGGATGGGTTATCTCTACCACGTGTCCTACGTCACCAATGTTTCCTAAAAAGTCCTTTCTAAGGGAAACACTTTCTGAACTCTCATCCAATCTTTTAATAACGGTATCAGTTACTAAAAAAGATTGGGGCTTAAAATGTGGAGGAATGAAAATTTCAGTTGGTGCAATCGATTTACTTCCTTTCCAAACGAGGAAAGCAAAGTTTTCTTTTCCATCTAAAAAGGTCTCATCTCCAAACTTAAGCTCCCCCCAATTGATCTCTTTATCCTTATATCCTTTAAAGTTGGTGTTATAGAAAAAGTGCATGATGTCACCCTGACATTTACGGGGATAAGCTCTCTCTACAATATTTTTATTTTGGTTAGTGTAGGACTTGCCAAAGTCCGTGATCACAGAAAAATTTTCATGATTCCAAGCATCGCCTTTAGTAATTAATCTATCTGTCTGGTTAAGAGATTCATGGTGATTGTTGTGATACCAGTCCCAGTGCCATTGGGTTCCTGAAACGAGAGGAGAGTAAAACTCTACAAAATTGGAATCAATTTCTTTGCTGATTTCCATCCCCTGGTAAGTGGCATTAATAATTAGGTCTTGGTTTTTTACTCGCCCTTTTTCAATCCACATGCCAAATTCAGAGAGAAAGGGAGGTATTGATATTTTTCGGGCGGTATTTTTTATATGGTCAAGATTTGCGATATAAGCACCATTTTTAACACCAGAAAGACTAACGGACATTCTAGCAGCATCATAATAATGAGCATTAAAACTTAGATTTTTTATATTAAGTCCAGGATAAACCGGATTGTTGGCATGAACAAATGGAGCACTGGTATTCCAAAAGACATTTGGCTCAGCAAAAAGAATTTTTTTACCCCAACCTGATTTATCCATTGAAGTTCTTACTTTTTCATAAAAAGCGTAGAGTTTTTTTTCATTCCATTCCACATAGGATAATTCTTCAATGCCACCATCTACAGGTTCGTTGAAAGGATCAAGACCTAAAATAAAGTCCCACTCTTTAGGAGAGAGGTTTTTCTTTAGATGTGTCAGAACTTTTTCCATTTGCCAGAGAAATTCTCCCTGGATTTTTCTCTTGCCTTTGGAAGTGTTAATTTCAACATTGTTCCAAAAATTTTGGAAGGCCAGCATAATAGTTTTGTTTAACTTATTGGCCACGCTCCAAGAAATGCAAAGAAAACATTTCTCTTTAGGATATTTTGAGCCTTCAATGATAAATTTAGGAGCGCCATTACCGGTAAACTTGGAATCTTTATGAAATAGATATCTAGAGAAGAGATCCTGGTGGTAATCAAGCAGAATATAAATTTTATTTTTTATCGCAACCTTAATTTGAGCGGTTATGTCTTTAAGATACTTTTGATCAATAGTATCGATATCAAGCTGGGCCCCTTCCCAAGAGATGGTGTAGCGGATTAGGTTAGAGCCAGTTTTTTTTCTAAGTAACTCTAAGGATTTCTTGGCATCGCTAACATTTTTAAAGGGCCTAAATCCCATGGATTTAAGCTTGACCGCACCGGAGACATTATAACCTCTAAAGTAGGCCTCACGTCCTAAGCTATCGCGAAAGATGAAGTCTCTGCGTCCTTGATATTCTTTTGAACCAATGGATATTTCATTGACGCCATCAGCTGAGTAAGCAAATGGGGCATTAATAAAGATTAAAAAGGTAATTATGAATCTAAGCATGATTGTCCTCTGTCGTGATGCGCAAGAGTTTGCATTTATTTTTAAATAATTAAGTGCGTACTGTCCATTTAATTGACTATATTTTACCAAGAAATTAAGGTTTCTCCAGCATTTGAAAAGAAAGGAACAATAATGAAGGAATTTGATGTCGTTGTGCTCGGCGGTGGCCCTGGCGGATATATTGCGGCCATAAGAGCAGCTCAGCTTGGTAAAAAAGTGGCCCTCATTGAAAAAGAAAAGCTCGGTGGAGTTTGTCTTAATAAGGGATGTATTCCCACCAAAGCAGTTCTTAAATCGGCCCACATGATTCACGAGATGAAAGATTTAAAAGATCTAGGGATAAACGCAGAAGTTAAAAGTCTCGATGGAGCTCAGGCAGTAAAAAGATCTAAAGGAATTTCAGATAGAATCTCCAAAGGCGTGGGATTTTTGATGAAAAAAAATAAGATTGAAGTCATTGAAGGAAATGGGGTTTTAGAAGACAAAAATACAGTTGTTGTGGGGAAAGTTAAGGTAAAGGGAAAAAATATAATTATCGCGACAGGTGCAAATTATAAAACTTTTCCCGGACTTGTTCATGACGGAAAAAAATTAATTGGTGCCTGGGAGGCCATTAAACTAGAAAAACTTCCCAAATCCATAGGGATTATTGGTGCCGGCGCCATTGGTGTTGAATTTGCCTATTTTTGGAATGCCTTTGGAGTTGATGTTCATATTTTTGAAATTCAACCCAGACTTCTTCCCATTGAAGATGAAGACTCTTCAAAAGAAGTTGAAAGGGCCTATAAAAAATATGGCATTAAAATGTCTCTTGGAGTTGAGGGAATTAAGGCCAAGAACGATGGTAAGGGCGTTACCTTCTCCGTTAAAGGAGATAAAAATTATAAATTTGATATGGGTTTAATTGCCGTTGGAATGGTGGGAAGTATTGAGCATATAGGTTTAGGAAAAGTTGGAATTAAAACAGATAAAGGATTTATCAGCGTAAATGAAAACTATGAAACCTCTATTCCTGGTGTCTATGCGGTTGGAGATGTAGCAGGCCCTCCACTTCTCGCCCACGCAGCTTCTCATGAAGGAATCATTGCTGCTGAACACTTGGCGGGAAAAAATCCTCATCCACTAGAAATGTTAAATATTCCAGGTTGTACTTACTGTCAGCCTCAAGTGGCCTCAGTTGGATATACCGAAAGAGCACTTAAAGAAAAAGGAATTGATTACACTGTTGGAAAAGTTCCTTTTATGGCCAACGGCAAGGCACTGGCCAGTAATGAAAAACCAGGATTTGTTAAAGTTTTAATGGGCAAAGTTCATGGCGAGCTTTTAGGGGCGCATATCGTTGGGACTCAGGCGACAGAACTTATACATGAATACGTGCTATTTAAAACGATGGAAGGAATTGATGAAGAAATTTTTTCCACCGTTCATCCCCACCCAACCCTTGGTGAATGGTTAGGGGAAGCAGTATTAAATGCCAAGGGAAGATCACTAAATATTTAAGGAGAAAGTCAAATGGCCAGAGTAGAAATTGTAATGCCTCAGATGGGAGAATCGATCACTACGGGTACAATTACCAAGTGGACTAAAGCTCCGGGAGAAATAATTGAGGTTGATGAAATACTGCTTGAAATATCTACTGACAAAGTAGAGTCAGAAATCCCTTCGCCTTATAAAGGAAGAGTTGAAGTATTGCATTTTAATGAAGGGGATACTGTTGATATTGGAATCGTTATTGCAGAAATTGAAACTGATCTCTCAGTTGAATTTTCCGATGATAAGGCAAAGGCCGAACCAGCTCCAAAGGTAAAAGAAAAAGAAGCACCAGTTGTTAAAACTCAATCAACGGTAAAAGAAGGGCGAAAATTTTATACACCGCTAGTGAAATCTCTCGCGAGAGAAGCGGGGATCTCACTTTCTCAACTGAGTGGTATCGCAGGGACTGGAGCAGGTGGAAGAGTTAACAAAGCAGACTTTTTTGCGTACTTAGATGGTAGATCTAGTTCGACAAAGTCAACAAGCTCAAGTGAGCGAGTTGAAGTGGTGCCGATGTCTAATATGAGAAAAACCATTGCACAAAATATGGTTTTATCAAAAACTACTGCTGCTCATGTAAACTCTATTGCTGAAGTTGATATGACTAAGATTGTAAAATTTAGAGAGAGCGTGAAAGTAGGTTTTAAACGGCAAGAAGGATTTAACCTTACCTATACTCACTTTATAATGTTTGCCATTGTTAAAACTCTAAGAGAATTTCCAACCGTTAATGCTTCAATTGAAGGTGATAATATTCTACTTAAAAAATATATTAACCTTGGCTTTGCTGTGGCCACTGAAACGGGGCTGGTTGTTCCAAATGTAAAAGATGCAGATTCACTAAATATGTTGGGCCTTGCGAGATCTGTAAATGAATTGGCACAAAAGGCGAGAAATAAAAAGTTAACCATGGATGATCTCTCTGATGGGACTTTTACTTTTACTAATAATGGATCTTTTGGAACACTGATTGCCACCCCTATAATTCTTCAACCTCAGGTGGGGATTTACTGTGCGGGAGTTATTAAAAAACAATTAGTCGTAGGAGATGATGACTCTTTCAATATTAGATCTATTATGTATGGAACTCATACTTATGATCACAGACTTGTAGATGGGGCAGTAGGGGGAACTTTTCTTTATAAGTTACATAAAAACTTAGAAGATATGGATCCAGCAGCTCTTTTTTAATCCCAGAGTTTAGATAGTCTTTCTTTAAGGGCCTTTTCTCGGCCCATATCACTTGGATTGTAAAATTTAGGAATCACTTCATTTGTGTACTCTTGTTTCACAAAATGATTTGGATATTTATGAGGGTATTTATAGGGAGGTGTTCCTTTGGGGGGAAAGCTCTTTAAATGATCTGGAACTTGAGTTGTTGATTTTTCTTTTACAAAATCCATCGCTTCATTAATGGCCTTGTAGGCGGCATTACTTTTAACTGTTGAAGCAAGATAGGTGGTTGCTTGGGCAAGGTTGATTCTCGCTTCGGGCATGCCAATGCTTGAGACTGCTGTTAGAGCAGATGTCGCCAACATTAAGGCGAGAGGGTCAGCATTTCCGATATCTTCTGAGGCAAAGATAACGAGTCTTCTAGCAATAAAAACAGGGTCTTCTCCACCATCTAACATGATCGCTAGCCAGAGGATTGCCGCTTGAGGATCACTTCCCCGCATACTTTTTATAAAGGCCGATATGACATCATAGTGGCGGTCTTGATTTTTATCATAGTCACGGGCATTTTCTAAAATAAGAGATTTTATTTCTCCTGCCGTTAAATCCTGGTTATCGTTTACAATATCTAAAATATTTAAGGCCTTCCTGGCATCTCCCCCAGTGTAATCAGCAATAAATTGTAAGGTAGAATCATCAAGGGTAATGGAAAATTCTGTGCAGGTGTTTTTTAAAATGGTGGCAATATTATCTGTTGTGAGTGGGGATAGTTCCACTATTTGAATTCTAGAGAGTAGTGCTCTATTTATGGAGCTGCGAGGATTTTCCGTGGTAGCACCAATCATGGTGAAGGATCCAGATTCAATATGTGGGAGAAGAGCATCTTGTTGAGCTTTATTAAAACGATGGATTTCATCGATGAAAATAATAGATTCTTTGCCAAAAGAGTTTTTAAGTTCAAGCGCTGATTTGATTAATTTTTTAAGATCATTTACGCCACCTAAAACAGCATTAAATTTATAAATTTCTTTATCACTATTTTGTGCCAGGATGAAGGCCAGAGTAGTTTTTCCAGTTCCTGGAGGCCCCCAAAATACGATGCTGGGAAAGTTTTCCTTAGTAAGAAACGAATATCTTTGTAGCATTTTATCCTGGCCGATGAAGCCAGTTAGATTTGTAGGGCGGGCCCTAAAGGCCAGAGGTGTTTTAGTTTCACAGGCGAAAAGCCCCATTTGATTTGATTCGAGGTTCATTGATCTACCTTACAAGTACTATTTTTAAAATGGAATTCCATCTTCGATGCATTATCTTTAGTTGGCCTTTGGAAGTGATTTCCTTCCACCGGGGAACCTTCATGTAAAAAGAATTCCAAGTGATATTTAATTCTTCTAAACGGGTCACAAGATAATTTAAGTTTTGCTTTTTTAATACTTCCTGTTCTAGCTTTTTTATGAAATTTGCCCAAACAAAATAGAAGTTTTTTTGAAGATCATCATTAAGTGGTTTGGTGAGGATTATTTCTATTTGCAGTTTTGCCCGATTTAGATACACGCTGATCTGTTTCTTTCTTTTATAAAGAAGTGGGTTTTCCAAATAATTCAAAATATTGTGCCACGTATCAGTGATTTCACCGGATTCTTTAGAAAGCATGAGAGTAGAGTCGATGTTTTTCTTTTTGCTATAGAGCAGAGTAATTCGTTGCTCTAGTTTTAAGGTTTTTTTATTAATTCTTTGGGCCAAATGCTTGAGGTCTTCAAAATTTTCTTTGCAGTTCTCTTTTTGGCAGTATGGGGCGAAGTCTTGCCAATGTTTTTCAAAGCGATGGGTTAAGTTTTTTAAGTTAATAATGTCTTTTTGTAGAGGATTAATTTTTTTTAAGACAGAATAAAAATCGCGAACCAAATTTCTAACTTGTGGCCTTATATAATTATGAAAAGATCTGTTTGAGACATTGATTTTTTTGGAGTTATAATAAAAATAGGAATAGCCATGGACATAGTTAATGCTACTAAAAAGTAAAAATAAAATTAGAATTCGACCCATAGTCTATTATTTTTTCGGCCTGCTATAATGTCAACGCCAGTTATATTTTTTCTATCTTAAATGAGATGTCATATTTTTCGATTTGGTAGGAGATAATTCCTTCTCCATCAAGTTCTTTTTGCTCCAAATCGTTTGCCAGGGTTTCACCCGCAATGTAGTCCTTGTGCTTTAAAATAGCACTTTCTAGGTCACTTGCGCCGGAAAAGCTAACTTTAATACGGTCAGTTACATTAAGGTCTAAATCCTTCCGAGATTTTTGAATCCTGTTTACCACTTCACGGGCCAGACCTTCATCTAAGAGCTCTTGAGTTAGTTTACAGTCTAGATCAATGGAAATGAAACGGTTGGAGAGGGCCTGAGTCCCTTCTTTGGCCTCACGGAAAACTAGGATATCTTCAGGAGAGAAAACTTCTCCAGCAAGTTCTATTTTTCCATCAATTTCAAGTTTTTCTAGATCACTTGCATCAAGTCCGGCGATGAGACCTCGATATTTGCCAAAGTTTTTACCAAGTCTTTTACCTAGAACCGGAGAGTTTGGTTTTGCAAATAATCTGATGAATTCACCTTCATTTTCAGAGTATTCAATTTTTTTCACATTGAGTTCATTTTTAATATAAGACTCAAGTTTAGAGATCTCTTTTAGCAGTGATTTATTTTTATGAATTATGGTAAGAGTATTCAGAGGGGTTTTTACCTTAATCTGTTCTTTGTTTCTTTTTTGTCTTCCAAGAAGAATAATTTGTTGCATACGATCCATAGCATCTTCTAGGGTAGCATCCATATATTTATCTTGTGGCAGGGGATAGCTGCAAAGGTGAACAGACTCCTCTTCTCTTTCTCCAAAGTTGGCAAGTGATTGATAAATATATTCAGATAGGAAAGGAGCAAAAGGGGCCATGGCCTGCGAGAATTCTTTTAGCGCCAAGTAAAGAGCTGAATAAGCACTACATTTATCTTTTTCAAGTCCTCCACCCCAATATCTTGAACGGTTAAGTCTAATGTACCAGTTAGTTAGATCTTCTATAAAATGAAAAAGCGCCGGAACCACGTTATAGAGCTTATATTCTTCCATCTCTTTGGCAATGTTAGCTTTTAGAGTTTGTAGTTTTGAGATAATCCAGCGGTCAGTGATATTATCACCGAGGTGGAGATTATCTTTAGCATTCCACTTATCTACTTCAGCGTAGGTTTTGAAAAACTTAAAGGAGTTATACCATGGAAGAAGAACTTTTCTCACCATGTCCTTAACTCCAGCATCAGCAAATCTTTGTTCTTCTGCTTTAACGAGTCCAGAATTTATTAAGTAAAGCCTTAGGGCATCAGCACCAAACTTTTCCATTAAAACATCTGGAGGAGTGAAGTTCTTTAAGCTTTTAGACATTTTTTTGCCATCTTCTGCCAGCACCATGCCATTGACGATAACATTTTTAAAAGCGGGAGAATCAAAAAGGGCGGTAGATAAAATAGTTAGGGTGTAAAACCAACCTCTAGTTTGATCGAGTCCTTCAGCAATGTATTCGGCAGGAAAACCTTTTTCAAATACTTCTTTATTTTCAAAAGGGTAGTGTAGTTGGGCATAAGGCATAGCACCTGATTCAAACCAACAATCTAGAACTTCTTCAATTCTTTGGTATTTACCTTCTTCTCCATCGATAGTGAAGGTGAGAGGATCGACATTTTCTCGGTGTAGATCATCTAGTTTGATCCCGGTATAGTTTTTTAACTCTTCAATAGATCCAACACAGATTCTATTTCCAGTCACTTCGTTAATCCAAATAGGAAGGGGAGTTCCCCAAATTCTATTTCTTGAGATGGCCCAGTCTCGGGCCCCCGCAAGCCAGTTGCCAAATCGACCATCTTTAATATGAGAGGGTACCCAATTAATTTGGGCATTAGATTTTAAAAGTTTGTCAGTATAAGTTTCTACTTTTACAAACCAAGAAGGAATAGCTTTATAAATTAAGGGGGTATGAGACCTGGGACAAAAGGGATATGAGTGAACATAAACAGATTGCTCAAAAAGTCTCTCTCGTTCTTTAAGCGCTTTAATAATAGCTTTGTCAGCATCTTTTACATAGATACCGGTATAATCAGTTACTTCACTTGTAAATTTCCCATTATTATCAACAGGGCAAGCATGGACGTGTAGTTCTGCTTCTCGCATAACCCGATTGTCATCCTCTCCAAAATCTGGAGCGATGTGAACAATTCCAGTACCAGCATCAGTGGTGACAAAATCATCAGCAATAATTTGAAAGGCGCCATCTTTTTCGAGATTGGAGAAGTAGGGAAACAAGGGCTCATATCTTTTTCCCTTGAGATCACTCCCTTTCATTTCAGAAATTAGTTTTAGGTTTTTATTTTTTCCTACGGATTCAAGTAAATCTTTGGCCACAATCAGATGGATATTTCGGTCTTCATCTAATACTTTTACGTAATCTAAACTCTCTCCAATACACAGAGCGAGGTTAGATGGTAGGGTCCAGGGAGTTGTGGTCCAAGCGGCCACATAAGTATCTTCATCTTTTAATTTAAAAAGGACAGTGATCGCAGGGTCTTGAACATTTTGGTAATTAGATCCCGCCTCAAAATTTGAAAGTGGAGTTCCAAGAGCGGTGGAAAAAGGCATAACCTTCGTTCCCTTATAGATCAGATTTTTATCCCAAAGTTGCTTAAAAACCCACCACACCGATTCCATGAAAGAGGTGTCCATGGTTTTATAATCGTTTTCAAAATCAACCCAACGGCCAAGCCTAGAAATGGTCTTTTCCCATTCAGCAGTAAACCTTTGAACAATTCCTCGACATTCATCATTGTAGGACTTGATACCAATTTCTTTGACGATTTCTTGGGCCGGCCGACCAAACTTTTTATCGATCTCATGTTCAATTGGCAGTCCATGACAATCCCAACCAAATCTTCGATCTACATAAAAACCTTTCATGGTGAAATATCTTGGGACAATATCTTTTAGGGTACTCCCGACCAGGTGACCATGGTGAGGGAGGCCGGTAGCAAAAGGAGGCCCGTCATAGAAAATATAGGGGGTACCTTTTTTGGTTTTTTCCAACGACTTTTTAAAAATATCGTTATCTTGCCAGAACTTCAGAGTCTTATGCTCGGTCTTTACAAAGGAAAATTGTTCGCTAGTCTCACTCACAGGTGGATCTCCCATTATTTTGAAGGCAGACCATAGCAGCAAAAGGCCTCTTTGAATAGGTTTTAGGGGAAAATTTGACCGTTGAGCGCGTATTGTCAAAGAGCGGCCAGCAGATATCCGAAACACTTACTACATGAAAAGATTAATACCAGTCATATTACTCATCTTAGCGCCCATGTCTTGGGCCGAGCTTAAAACCCAGAGGTTATTTTATAAAGGCCAGGACCAAAGTTTAATCAACTGGGAAAAACTAGATAAATCTTGGATGGACTTTCGAAAATGGAAATTGACCCTAAAATACAAGGAAGAAAATACAGATTGGGAAATTTTGATAAAAAATCGCCAAATGCGAGAAGTTCTAGGGCGGGGTATTCAGTGCGTGGGAACATGTCAGCTCTATCGGGGAATTAAAAATAATAATCTCAATTTTAGATCGCTACTACTTGAAGGTGATGAGGTGATGACTGAAGCTGATAGCTATGCGTGGATATTTTTGCTCGATGGAACGCTAGTTAGAATTTCTCCGAATTCTTCCATATCTTTGAGAGAGATAAATATCGGGATGGATTCAAATTTTTTTCAAGTTAGAATAAATTACGGAAATATACTCTGGATGGCACGTGATATTAGACCCTACAATGTGGATAATGAACCGGAGTCAGATACCATCTTTTTACCTCTCGATTTTAAGGAAACGAGGGCCCAAATATTACCTATTGAATATTCCGAATCAGATATCTTTAAGGTGCTTATAAAACCTCATAATTATGAGAGACATCAAACTCTTGCAAACCGCTTAATTGCCGAAAATAATCTCTATATTCATGCGAAACCGACCTACTCATTTATTGTTATGCCAAATGGAACAGTAGCGGGAAAGAATTTACAAGCAGAGTTTGTTGTTCTCACCGGAAATGAATCATATTTTAAAAAGAGAACTCCCGAGCAACTAGGATTTGAACTATATGAGGGAGAAGAAAATTTAAATAAATCGGCCAGTTTTTATTTTAGGGGTTTTGATAATAAAGAAGTGGGGGAAGTGGAACCAGGATATTGGTATAAAGTTTCTTCCCAGGGACAAAAATTAAAAAAGATGCCTCAAGAAAAAAATAAACAGTTTTGGCCTGGAGAACTTCTAACAGGGAAAATTACATCGATTATAATGGCCAGAGAGCTACTCCTTAGGAAATATTCTACCTTTATGTTTGAAGACATTATAGATCCCCAGGTTTTTGCTGAAGTGCATGGATATCGTCTTTGGGGTCGTATGGATGATATTTATAAAGAGGGTCTATATCGAAGACTAGAATTTCTTAAAGAATATACCAGAAGAATAGAGACCAATAATTTTTTAGTCAGGGAAAGATTTAAAAATCAGCTAGAGAAAAAAGGTGAAACCTTATTTGAGATGCAATATAGTAATAAGTTTTTTATAAAGGCACTAAAGCACTACTACAAAACAAGGGAGCGTGGTTTCTATGAATCAGAAGAAATATACCTTAATTCTCGCTAGCCAGAGTCCTCGAAGAATTGAACTTCTAGGTCACCTAAATATTCCCTTTGAAATAATTCCTTCAAATATCGTTGAAGATCCCCAAGAGACAGCATTAAAACTTGCCGAGTTAAAAGGCATAAATATTTGTGAATCACTAAAGGGCCGGGAAGGTTATGGGGAAACTTTTTTTCCTTTCGTCGTATCCTCTGATACTCAGGTTAGATTAGGTGAAAAAATTTTTGGAAAACCTGCCAACAGAGAAGAGGCAAAAAAAATACTGCTTGAGCTTCAAGGTAAGTCCCACGAGGTAATAACTGCTGTGTATATGGGACGCTTTGATATTAGTACCGGTGAATTCCTACACTCCGCTTTTTATTGCACCTCAAAAGTTACTTTCGATCAAATTAGCGACGATATATTAGACCAATACCTTGATACCGGAGATTCTCTAGATAAAGCAGGCGCCTACGGCATCCAAGGGCCAGGTCTTATCTTTATCAACCATATTGAGGGTTCCTATTCAAATGTAGTGGGATTTCCCCTTGCAGAATTTCTTAAACAGTTAAAAGAATTTTTAGGGGATAGTACAAACTGGAGATCCCTATTCCATGAATGAATTAGTGACCACTTGGGAGAAATATCAAGTAAAGGTCAAGATCATTGAAGAAAATAAACTAGAGATTGCCTTATTGGTTAAACCTGGGTCAAAAAAAGAAAAAATTTTTGTTGGAAGCAGTGGAGAAATTATCGTCGCCATTTCTAAACGACCTGTGCAAGGCCAGGCCAACCAGGCAGTGGTAAAATACTTAGGAAAAAATTTAGGACTGGCCGCGAGCTATTTAAATATTACAAGTGGTGCCAAATCCAAGATTAAGATATTGCAAATTGTTTATCATTTTAGCGAGAATAAAAGTGAAGATTACTATATTTCTAAGCTCGATTCCCTTTTTGGAGTATAAATGAAAATTTTATTAATCATGTTTTTACCTATGTATGCTTGGGGTAATACCGAGTTTCAGGTCCAGATAGATCAACTATTGCACCTAAGGCCTGAGGTCTTTACCAAGAACATAGAAGGATATCGTAAAAACTTTGAGAGCTACTTTTTCAAAAGAAAAGCGATCTGTATGGGAGAGTTTTCTGCCAATCTTTTAGAAGAGGATGAGCTTTCTTTAAAAAAGAAGTTAACTAAAGATGAGAGAAAATTATGTCTAGATAAGATGAAAAAAATGCAGCGCGAATATACCAATGGAATCTTTTTGGCGCGCAAGAGGTATCTGGAGTATCTCCACAAAAAAAGAATCCAAAATTTAATTGAAGCAAAAGAATTGGCATTAAAAGATCTTAACGCTTACTAGCTTTATTGTTCTTCAATCCTCTAGGACGGAGACTCTTTGCCGCAGTGAGTGATTTTTTGGGCCGAAGGCCTCTTCGACCTTTGAGGGGTCTAATTTCTTTTAGTTTTTTCATACTATTTCCCGAAGTCTTTAAGTTTTCGTCACAAAAGGGTTTGTGCTTAATAGAAAACTTTTGTCCTTGGGGTAATTAAGGAAGGACTTGCTCTACACCCTTTTATTAAATAAATTTATTTCCAAAATCACTCCATATTTATGATTTTTGGTAGGATATGATCTTAACACATTTTGTCAAAAAGTAAAGGTCTGCGTCATTTAGGTGCTCCCTCACCTTAGTAAATTGGTTGTAAATACCGATTATTTAGGGCATTGTAGAGCACTATAAAAAATTCTGTGAGTGACCCATGAGATCTATACTTCAAGCGATTTTATTTAGTTCTTTAATGCTACTTATTGGCTGCCAAAATATGATGATTGGGGCCACTGGAGCGCTTATTTATGATTCTACTGAAGGTATTGAAAGGGAAAATAATCTAGAAAATTTTGAGAAAGGAATTCTTGGAAATCTGCTCTTAGTAGAAGGGCTTCTCTCCCTTAAACCTGAAGATTCAAACCTTCTAGTGAGCCTAACTAAAGGGTATGCAGGATATACTTTTTCAGTTCTTGAAACTCACTATCTAAGAGATTACTACGCAGATAAATTTCCTTCTCCCTATAAAAAGAAAATTATTGAGTATTACTCCCGTTCCCTAAAATATGGACTGAGATTTTTTAAGGCCAATGGAATTACTTTTGAAGATCTTAAAAAATCCTTGAGAGAAAACAAGTTTAACGAGCTTTTAGATAAAAAACTGGACCTAAGTGATCGGGACCTGGAAGGAGTTGTCTTTACGGGGCATTCTCTGGGCGGTCTGATAAACTTTCAAAAAGGGAAAATGAGTATTGTTACCTACGCACCTCTGGCCAAGGCCATGTTTGATTGGTCTTGTAAAAAAAATCCTAATATAGGAAATGGTATCTGTGATATTTTCTTTGGGGCCTATGAAGCTTCTAGGCCGAGAGGATTAGGTGGAAGGCCAGAAATAGGAAAAAATTATTTTTTAAATATGATCGTTAAACATCCCAACAACTGGTTAGGGAGAGTTGCCTACATGCAATATTATTTAATTCCTTATGTTGATGAGGTTGGATATTTAGAGCAAAAAAACTTTATGGAAAAAGCGCTTAAACTTCATGAAAAAGAATTATTTTGGTCACCAAGAGAATTAAAAGAAAAAGATGTATTTTCCAATAAACGTTTGAGGCTTTACCAAACCATAGCAGTCGAGCGTTTTAAAATTATGAAAAAATTTGAAGAGGATTTATTTTAATGAAATCATTACTACTTATCATTTGTCTTTTGGTCAGTTCTGTAGGCCTTGCTAAAATAAGATTAAAAGTTGCTGTGGTAGCTCCTGAAGATACTGCTTGGGCCAATAATCTTAAGCTTTTTGCTAAAGATATTAAAAAATACACCAAGGGTGAAGTAAATATGAAAATTTACTTCGGTGGAGTTATGGGAGATGAGCCGGATGTTCTAAGGAAAATTCGTGTAGGACAACTCCAAGGAGGAATCTTTACGGGAAAAACATTGGGTGAAATTAGTGGCGATGTGAGGGTAATTGAAATTCCCTATACTTTTTTTGATGATCGAACAAAAGCACTAAATGCCTTGGAGAAAATGACTCCTTATTTTAATAAGAGATTTAAAGACAATAAATTTATAAACTTAGGCTTTTTTGAGCTTGGAATGATCTATTTCATTTCGGTTAAAAAAACTAAGAGATTGGAAGACCTTAAAGGACAAAAAATCTGGACCTGGCAAGGTGATGAATTGGTAACTAGTGTTATTAAAAATATGAATCTCATCTCAGTTCCTCTTCCTCTAACTGATGTATTAGGTTCTCTTTCAACGGGAATGGTTGAGGCCGCCTATGCTCCACCTCTAGGGATCGTTGCACTCCAATGGTATACCAAAGTTAAGTACCTAATTGATTTTCCTCTGGCCTTCTCTATTGGGGCCATGTTGATCAAGCAATCAGTGTGGAAAAAAATCAAACCAGAGCATCAGAAATATATTATTGAGACTGCTAAAAAATATGTTTCCAAAGTAAATGATGCCAATAACATAGAAAATGGTGAGGCCCTTCAGGCCATGAAAGATAATGGTATTGCCTTTATTAAATTTCCAGATAAAGATTTAAAGGAGGCCCAGGCGGTTAGAAAGTCTGTAGTAAAGCAATTAAGAGGGAAACTCTTTTCTGATGAGGCCTATAAAAAATTAGAAGGAATATTAAAAAGTGGTAAATCTCCTAAGACTAATTGATAAGGGAATAGAAAAAGGATCTTCCTATATTCTCGTTCTCAGTATTTTCTTAATGCTGGTTTTTAGCGTTTTAATTATCGTTTTAAGATGGATTGATATCAGTATTCCTTGGTTTGAATCATTTATTCGTCATTTAGTTCTTCTGGCCACCTTTTTAGGTGGGGTCTTGGCCACTGGACGTGGAACTCATATTGGAATCGATATCTTAAGCAAATACCTGGAAGGTCAAAAGCTCACTCAATATAAGGTTTGGGTAAATCGACTTACATATCTTGCTTCTTTTGGAACCTTGGTTTGGATTACCAAGGCCTGTTATGATTTTATGATAGTAGAACTCGAGTATGGCAAGGTTGAGTTTTTAGGCCTGCATAGCGGAGTCTTAGTAGGAATCATTCCCTTTGGCCTGGGGCTTATAGCTTATCGCTTTCTCTTTAAATTTATTGACTCATTTACTCCTGCAGGAGCTGCCCAGTGATTTTTATTGCTCTTGGTATAATAGCTCTGGCCCTTATTGGAACTCCAATTTTTGTTATTATGGGACTAGTTTCTCTGGTCGCCTTTAGTAATGCGGGAATTGAGGTTTCTGCCATTGGAATTGAGATTTATAAAATAGCTGCGGCCCCCACTCTTTTAACGATCCCCTTATTCACATTTGCCGGATACCTAATGGCAGAATCTGGAACTCCAAAGCGGTTGTTTCGTCTTGCCGATTCGGCCCTTGGATGGATGCCTGGTGGTGTGGCCATTGTTAGTTTGGTTGTTTGTGCCTTCTTTACAGCTTTTACTGGTGCCTCGGGAGTAACTATTGTTGCCTTGGGAGGGCTTCTCTATCCCATCCTCATAGAGGAAAAGTATTCTTCCAAATTTAGCTTAGGACTGATAACGACCTCAGGGTCTCTGGGACTTTTATTTCCGCCTAGTCTCCCCATTATTTTATATGGACTAGTGGCCAAAGTAGATATTGATACTCTTTTTAAAGCTGGGATTGTTCCTGGTATTCTGCTTATTGTTATTCTCTCTGCTTGGTCCATTAGAAATGGGGCAAAGAAAGAAAAAAATGAGAAAAAGGTCTTTTCCCGTACTGAATTACTGGCCGCTTTAAAAGGTGCGATATGGGAGATACTTCTTCCCATTGGTGTGCTTGTTGGAATTTATGGCGGGTATACAACAGTATCCGAAGCGGCGGCCTTGACGGCCCTTTATGTGTTAATTATTGAGTGTTTTATCTATAAGGATCTCAATTTCTTTAAGGATGTCCCAAAAGTAATTTATGACTCTATGGCCTTGGTAGGAGCAATTCTACTTATTCTTTGCTGTGCCATGGGAGTCACCAATTTCTTAGTTGATGAAGAAATCCCCATGCAGATCCTCGATTGGATGAGAACATTTCTCACCAATAAATATAGCTTCCTGTTATTTTTAAATATCTTCCTACTGATTGTGGGAACCATGATGGATATCTTCTCAGCAATTATTGTCGTGGTTCCACTGATAACTCCTATCGCTGCCGAATTTGGGGTCCATCCAGTTCATTTAGCGATTATTTTTCTTACTAACCTGGAGATTGGCTATATTACCCCTCCAGTCGGCCTTAACTTATTTATTTCAAGTTTTAGATTTAAAAAACCTATTACTGAACTCTACCGGGCATCATTTCCCTTCTTATTACTACTGGTTTTTGCTCTTATCCTGATTACTTATATCCCCGAAATCAGTTTAATCTGGATCAAATGATCTTTTTAGGCCTATAATTTTTAGAGGGCATGATTAAATTATTGATAATACTTTTCATTTCTTTTAACTGTTTTGCAGGAGATAGCATTTTTGAAGATCTATCTTTAGGAGAGCAGGATTTTACTGAATATGCAGGCCCTGTTGATCCCGCCCTCGTCAAAAAAAAATATAGCGATAGGCCCTTATTTTTTGACGATGTACTTCGCAATAATTATCTAGAAGAGAATATTAATACCCATTTGTTTTCTTTAATAGACTTTATTAGCGATGACCTATCCTTTGATGCCCGCTGTCCTAATCACCAATTAGAGAAAAACTTAAGCTATATAAGATATTTATATAGACTGATAGCTATAAGCTATCTCTTTGAAAATCTAAAAGAACTTTGGGTGGATTCCTATAATTTAGGAATGGGAAATTTTTGTAACTTGGAATGGGATAAGACCTTTAGTCAGTGCCGTGCCGTGACAATTGATATGGCAAATTTTGTGAAAAGAATTGAGGGTAAACATCTCAAGAATTTTTCAAAATTACGGTTAAAAAGGATGAAAAGCTCTGCAAGAGTTGATTGGGTTGAAAAATTTAAGGCCAAGACAAAAAATCTGACTGTCACTGAGGCCCGAATTAATCTTTTTTGCCTAGAAAATGGGATTGACTGTAAAACAATAGACTACGATACCCTAAAATTTGCCTTTCAATTATCTTGTACACAGGATGAATACACGCTTATTAATATCTGTTCTGGTTATGATGGGTTATATGGACTGTCTAATGTTAAAGAAGCTTATGATCTTTTAATAAAATCTGAGGCCTTTAAATTTATCGATCAGGAAGGTTATGGAAAGGAATGTTTACAGCGCTATTCCCGTATCTTTAAAGATAAAGAAATTCCATCTGATGTCTTATCCACTATCTTTCCTAAAGTCGCCACATTAATGAAAGAGGATAAAAGAGTCTATCCTCAGGGATCTCTATTTATCTCAGGAAGTTTTAAGCAATTTGACTCTAAAGGATTGGAGGGATTTCTTTTTCCTAAAGATCAGAAAAAATCACGCAATATAAAGGATCGAGAAATTGAGATAAATAAAACTTTGGCAAAAATAAAAAAACAAGAAGTACCTGAAGAAGAAGTTTTTGTACTCAAAGCTCCTACCTCCCAAAATTTAAATAAACTGGCGATGTCCATAAGAGCTAAATCTCAAGCTAGAAATAGTAAAAAACGAGGTGAGCCTCAGTTTAAAAAAATGGAAATGAAAAGATTCTTAATTGGGGCCGATAAGGTTGCCATGAATATGGGGGCATTCAAAAAGGATTTTGTTTTTAGTGCAAAATTAACAGAAGATACTTTGCAAAAAATACAGGCCTATGCTTCGCGGAAAATACTAGCGAAGTTAAAAAAAACCCAGGGATATGGAACCGTTAAAAATCCTTTTAGTTTAACCTTTTTTAAATATCTGCTAGATACGGGCCTTGACACGGGACTAGAGAATATTATACAGCTCTACAAGGGACAGCTTTATGTGTTAAATGATTTAATAGGCCCTAGAAAAATAAGCTATATCGAGTTAAAAAAATTAGATATGGGGTGGCAAATCTATATTCTTAGACAGACCGTCAAATCTAGCAAAGGTCCTAAGTTTAAAACTAAATAACCTCTTACAAGATTTTAAAAAATTGTGTTAATCTTTTTTTTATGAATAATCACCAAACGTTTAAAAATGTAATAATTGTGTTTTTTGGCCTCCTTCCTTTATTTTGTCCTATTAGTAGCGGCATTATAAAAAGCTCTCCTGAAGCATTGAAATCTTCAGCGGGTATTCCTTTAATCATCTTAATCTTTTTTTTGGGATACTTTTTTAAAGGATCATACGGGACTTTTTTAAAAAGAAATTCTATTAAGTTTTTTCTCCTCTTTTTGGGATGGTGTCTACTTTCGCTATCCTGGGCGATAAATCCCTATGACGGTCTTGTAATGGTGATGCCTTGGATAGGTGCCGCTTTTGCCTTTTTTGTAATCGCTAAAAACTTTAATAGTCCTGAGGATATAAAACTCTTTTTAAAAGTGATGGCACTATCGGGAATTGTCGCTGGTGGTATTGGAGTTCTGCAATCGATCGCTAACTTTTCCTTTTTCAACCAGGCCGCCTGGCCTGGCTCAACTTTTGGCAATAAAAATATGGCCGCCCAATATATGGTGATGACTCTACCTTTGGTATTCGCTCAGTTTTTTGCTGGCAAAAACTGGCGCAAAGAAGTCCCTTGGCTCTTCGGCGCCTCCATAATGATTATATATGTCTTGTTTATTCAGTCCCGTTCAAGTTTTCTCTCTATTACTTTTCAGTTAATGTTGCTTGGTGGATATTCTTTTTGGCAATTTAGGAAAAAAGGAACAGTTCCCTTTTTTACCAAAAGAAAACTTAAATTTTTAACCGGAGCTCTAGTTTTTATTCTTATAAGTATTAATCTCTCTTCTAAAGGAATAAATTCTCTTACAAATCGAGTTGGTAGTATTACCAATCAGGCCACGACAGATTTTAAATCGGCCAATCCTCGAATTTCCTATTATGCGAACTCTTTATATATGCTTAAAGATCATCCCTTAGGAGGGATTGGTATTGGAAACTGGTACGCAACCTATCCCCTGTACCATGACAAAGTTTTAAAAGATAAACTCTTTAACGATAAAGTTAAGGTCTCAAGACTTCACAATGACTTTTTAGAAATACTTGTGACCACAGGACTAGTGGGAGGGGCCTTATTTTTAACCTTTTTGTTTTTTACCTTTAAAGATGCTCTGGTTTTACTTAAAAAACCTGAAGTTGAAAATAAAAACTTACTAATCTTTATGACTCTAGGGATGGCAGGGTTTTTAGTATTTGGTAATTTCAGTTTCCCCATGCAGGTTTTTGTGCCGATGATTGTGCTGTTGACCTATAGCGGGGTTATATCGAGTACCTGGGCAAGAGAACAAAATGTAGAGCGCGAAAACTATTTGCTTCCTAAAAAGATTTTATCTTTTAGTGTCTTTGTTCTAGTAATGGTGATGGGATATCGATTTTTATATTCCACTCATAATTATTTTAATGGCAAGGCATTTGATGGGAAAATTAAACGGGGAAAAAAGGCAAGATATGGCCGTAAGCTAATTAAATATGGAGAAATATCTACGCAATTAAATCCTTATAATTGGAGAGGAGCGCTGCTTTTATCTAAAGGATATCATTATTTAAATAATGACCAGAAGGCCCATGAAACATTAAAGAATGCTTTAAAATATAATCCTTACAATAATACCATACTAAATAACGTAGGTATATATTCTCTCAAAGCAGGAAAGCTAGAAGAAACCATTGAGTACTGGGAACGGGCCCAATTAAATCACTCTGATCCAAACTACGTTCAAAAGATGAGAAACAATATTAAGGCCTTAAAAAGGGCGCTACAGAAGAAAAATATGGCCGGTAAATAAGGCATTTTTTCCAGTAATTGATTCGCTTCTCCAGGGGGTTAAGATGAAGACTAACCCTTTGTGCAGAGGATTTAATGAAGATAAGCGATAAAAATACCTCAAATCCTGGTGAAATTAAAAGGCCTGCTAAAAAAGATCTTTCTAAGCAAGAAATTCGCGACATGGTAGAGAGTAATAAAAAGAAAAGAGCGAAGGGAATTGTTAAGGGAGATAAAATGCTAGGAGATTCTCGCGCTCCTCATAATATAGAACGTTTAAAACAGGCACTATCAGATGGGACAATTAATTTTTCGCCCCAAGATAGGGCCATCTTAGAAAAACTGATCAATCCTTAAGCATTAACTGAATTTTTTTTATAGTAGAAGTTGTAGTGGGACTCAATTTGCCTTGTATCGAGGTTGCCGCTGAATGAAAGTGCCCGCCTCCACCTAAGGCCTGGGCCATGGCCGAGACATCTGCAGTTCCTGTAGACCTAAGACTGACCTTAATAGCATTGCCATTTTCTCTAAACATACAGGCAACTTTTAAATTTTTTAGCACTAAGAGATAGTTTATAAATGAATGAGTATCCTCAGGATTAACCTTATATTTTTTTAGCATTTTTTCTGTAATGGTAATCCATGCAATTGAATTATCCTCAGAGCTTTTAACATTACTTAGGATTTCTCCTAATAAGGCCATATTTGCTAACTTTTTAGTTCCATAAATTTTATTATAAGCAATCGGAGGCCTAACTCCAGCATCTAATAGCTTGGCCAAAAGTCGGTGGGTATCTCCGGTGACATTGGGATACCTAAAACTTGAAGTATCAATTAAAATGGCAGTGTATAGTGGCAGTGCCATTTCTTCGGTTAACTTAACTTTTAAAACCGAATCAATTAATTTTCCCACGATCTCTCCAGTGGCCGCCTTAGAAGTGTCTATAATATGAATCGCCATAATCTCCTTAGAAGTAGGGTGATGATCAATAAATAGAATTTCTTTTGATGCTTCGATAATTTTTTCCATCTTATTACCCACTCGAGAAAGGGAGTGAGTATCGACAACAAGAGTCAAATCAATCGTTTTAAATAATGGGGATTTTTTAAAATGATCAGCAGATTTAACTATTTTTTGGGAGTCTAAATACTTATATCTGCCTTGTAGAGGGGCCTCATTAACACAAATAGCATTATGACCCTTTTTATTTAGCGCCAGACAAAGAGCTATTTGACTTCCAATGCCATCAGCATCTGGAAAGGCATGTGTGGTTATTAATATATTCCGGGATTTTTCAGTCAGGTTTTTGAACTTCTTTTGATTTTTCATGGTGAATTTATCGGGTATATAGCGCTTAAAATTTAGGGCCTGAAATTTCTTTTTTCTTTTATTATTTGTTACTCTATTTAGCGATGAATGTAATTGAACTAAAAAATATAGTGAAAACCTACCCCGGAGTAGAGGCCTTAAAAGGAATTTCCTTTGCCGTGGAAAAGGGTAGTATCCATGGATTTTTAGGACCTAATGGAGCTGGCAAGACCACTTCAATGAATATCATAGCAGGTCTTAGTTCTCCTACGAGTGGTCAAGTATTAGTAGATGGTAAAGAACTAGATAAGGGAAAAGTTCCAATAGGTTTCTTACCGGAAACGCCTCCTCTTTATGGTCAAATGAAAGTAGCAGAATATTTAAAATTTGTTGCAGAAATAAATGACCTTCCTAAAAAATTGGTTAGAGATAGAGTTTTTGAAATAGGAAAAAGATGTGGTCTTTCTAAAGTAATGGAAAGATTAATAGGAAATCTCTCTAAGGGGTATCGTCAAAGAGTTGGGATTGCCCAGTCCTTGGTATTTGATCCTAAAATTGTGATTCTAGATGAACCAACAGTAGGTCTTGATCCAAATTCAATAATAGAAATTAGAGAGTTGATTACCTCTTTAAAAAAAGATCACACGATCATGTTTTCCACTCATCAACTTCATGAGGCCAATTTAATTTGCTCTCATATAACGATTATTAATAAGGGACAAATTTTAAAGAGTGGACCTATTAATGAAATAAGAAAATCGCTTAAAAATCGCCAGGTTGTTAAAGCTGTAGTTCGAGATTGGAAAATTATCGAACCAGACGTGGTGCTAGGAGAGATAAGAGATCTATTTCCTTGTGAGCGGGTAGAAATAGAAAGCACTGAAGGACAGACAGAGCTTAAATTTATCGCTGCCACCGAAGAGGATTTAAGACCTTCAGTGGGGGCCTATCTTATGAAAAAAGACTGCGGCCTTCTTTCCTTTAGAGAGGAAGGAATGGATTTAGAGGATATTTTTAAAAAAGTGGCGGGGCCATAATGGTTTTTTTTAATGGGGTTTGGATATTATATAAAAAAGAGGTAAAAGACTTCTTTCTTTCGCCCCTAGTTTATATCTTGGCAGGTCTTTACACCTTAATTATTGGTTGGCTCTTTTTTAACTATTTGGTTGCCGCCAAAGAACTCACTGCTTCGACGTTAACTCAATCAATTCTCATCCCCTTATTTGGGAATATGAATTTTTTATTTCTCTTCCTTGCCCCATTACTTACCATGAAGGTTTTTGCTGAGGAAAAAAAATTAAAGACCTTAAATCTATTGCTTCGTTCCTCGCTTTCTGATTGGCAGATTATACTAGGTAAATATTTTGCTACTTTTACAGTGACTTTTTTTATGATTTCTTTGACCTTTCTCTTTCCCATTATCTTGGCCTTTTCGGGGTATCATGATTGGGGGATTGTCATCAGTAGTTATATGGGATTATTTTTCTGTCTTTTTTGCTATTTGGCAGTGGGGATTTTTGTTTCAAGTCTGACTTCCAATCAAATTATTGCTGCCATCTTGAGCTTTTCTATTTTGCTTGGCTTTATGTTGATGGTTTTTTCAGTTAATGCCTCCCACTTAGCAATGGTGCGGGACTTATTTCAATATTTAAGCGTTCCTTTTCACTTTGAAGGTTTTGTCAGAGGGGCGATAAAAAACTTTAATATCCTTTATTTCTTTTGTTTTTCAGGAATATTTCTTTATATGACTCGAAAATCTCTAGAATCAAGGTATTGGTAGGAGGGAATAGTGAGAAAATTACCACTGCGGGCCCTATATATAGCCAATGCTATTTTATATTTAGTCATGGTGGTCTTGTGGATAGCGATTCCAGAAGAGTTAACGTTAAACATCTCCTTAAGTTTTTTTAACTTTTTTCTTTCAGCTCTTATTATTATTATAGATAGAGAGAAATTCAGTCTTTATTATCACTCTTCGCAATTTAAAAATTTTTCGGCCACCGTATTTCGAACAGTTTTAATCTTTTTTATTTTAGGGATAGCTAACTATCTGATCTTTAAACATCCAGTACAATTTGACCTTTCAGGTAATAAATTAAACTCTCTGACGACTCAGACAGACAACATCTTAAGTAGTATTAAAGGGCCAATTAATTTTAAAGTCTTTGCACGAAAAGTTGATAAGGGCCCCATCATTAAACTGCTTGATCTCTATCGTATGCAAAAGGGAGATCTTGAGATCGAGTTTATTGATGTTGAGCTAAGACCTGATTTGGTGAAACAATATGAGGTGATAGATTCGGGAACGATAATTGTTAGTTATGGTGAGAAATCTTTTAAGTTTCGTGCCCGGACAGAGCTTCAACTTACCAATGCGATAATTAAGGTTACCAGAGTTAATGATCCCATCATTTATTATTCAACGGGGCATCAGGAAGCAGATCTTGAGCGAAAAGATAAAGATGGAATATCTCTTTTATCTCACATGTTAAAGAGGTCTTATTTTGAAGTGATTCCCGTTCAGCTGGCAAAAGAGGGGGGGCTTCCCCTAAAGGCCTTACACCTGATGATTTGGGGGCCTAGGAATTCTTTTTTAAAACCAGAATTAAAAGCGATCGATAAATTTTTAAAAAGAGGTGGTAGGCTTATTGTTGCCTTAGATCCAAACTTTAAAGCAAATCCACTTCAGGGTCTAAGAGATCTTCTTAGAGAGTGGGGAGTAAATATCTCCAATGATTTGGTGGTAGATAGTATCAACCACTACCAGGGATCTAATGGTTCTATTCCTATTATTAAGGTTTTTGATCCAAGACACCCTATTACGAAGAGATTTAAAGGGCCATTATTTTTTCCTTTAGTTTCCAGCGTGGAAAAAATATCTTCAAAAATAAAGACCTCTTTTAAACCACTGGCGCTCACCACCCTTTTTCCCGCTAGTTGGGCGGAAAAAACACCTACAGAGGTAAATGACGGAAAGGTCACCTTCAGTAAAGGAGTTGATGAAAAAGGCCCCATCTCAGTGGTCGCTGCTGTATGGGAAAATAAAAAAGGTGGAGCTAAAATATTGGCCTTTGGGAATTCTTCCTTTGTGGTAAATGGCTATGCAAGTTTTGGCATGAATTTCACTTTTCTTTTAAATGGTGTCTCCTGGTCTATCGATGAAGGGAGGCTTATCTCTTTTAACCTTCCTGCTATAAAAAATGAGCCAATATTTATTAGCTCTCCTCAGCTTGGGGTTATCTTTTACTTTTCTGTAGTATTAGCACCTATATTACTTTTTGGGACAGCAATTTATTTTTATAGAAGAAGGTTGGCCCTGTGAGAAAAAATATATTTTTATTTCTCCTTTTGGCAGGTCTTTTAACTTTCACCTACTATTATGAAGAGGTGGGAGGGATCAACAGAAGAGAGGCCACAAGACTATCGAAGACCTTATTTCAGGATCAAAATTTAGGAGAAATAGAGATTATAAGTTTTCCTTTTGCTAAAATAATAAAGAGAGGAGATGGGTATTTTACCCAGGCCAAAAATTTACCAGTAGATCCGGATAAGCTAGAGCAGGTCTTAGATATATTCGCCGGTATTGAATCAATTAGTATCTTAAATTTTGATCTCGCGAAAATTAAAAGATCTCATTTTTTTCCCAATGAGAGTTATAAATTTAGTTTTGAATTCAAAGCTGGAAAGTTAACTTATCTTTTAGGGAAGAAACTTGATTATTCGCAAGATTTTTATATGGAAATTAGCTCTGGTAGAGAGAAAAGAGTGGTAGTGGCCCGAGATACTTCTGCTGCTATCGGGATTTATGATCCAAAAAAAATTAAGCGAGATGCGGGGAAATTTGAAAGGTTAAAGCGAGTAATCCTTTTAAGTGAAGATGCTTATTATAATTTAAAACCTCTTAGAAACTTTAAGGGCCCAGCGATAAAAGTGACGGTGGAAAATGTTAGAAACAAGAAGTTTTCTCTTGATCTTAGGAAAATGAATTCCAGCCCACCTGTATTAGGGCGGTTAAAATATGATGAAAATGCTATTAATTCATATCTTTTATGGCTTCAAACTTTTGAAAGTGAGCGAATCCACCTGAATTGGAAGCAAAGTGATTTAAAAGATCAGCTATCATCAGTTGAAATTACACCTGAAAAAGGAAAACCAACATATCTGACTCTGTATTCAAGATGGGGTAAGAAAAAGGGATACTTTCTAACTATCACAGGTGAAAAAGGTCTCTACCACTTAGGCGCAAATAAAATTAAACAGTTTTACTCGAACGTTCAAAATTTTTGGCTTAAACAAGCACTGCCGGTAAAAAAAGGGGAAGAGATCGTACTTTCTTTTAAAAATGGAAAGAAATTAACCTTTAAGGTAACTCAGGGAAAACCTTTTAAGGTTGAAGTTAAGGATATTGGCCAAGAATTAAGTCAGAAGAGTTTTCATCAATTGGTTAATTTTTTAATGGGGCAGGCAAAAAGAGTTTCAACAAAAGATGATGTCTCTTATAAATGGGATAATAAGCTACTTAGAATTTCTTTGGATGATCTCGCTTTAAAAGTTTATCAGGAAAAAGATGAGCTTTTACTACTGAGCGAAAAAGATCAGACAGTTTTTCATTATAAAATAGGACGGGACCTCCCGATAGGAGTGAAAACCTCGGATTATTTTAATCATGAATGAAGCCTTTTATAGTT
>Ga0164315_10000109_pt1 | contig 45958 bp, 42 predicted proteins | sample GuaBasSedimGuay6_FD_113737 | JGI IMG/M metagenome (GOLD analysis project Ga0164315, IMG submission 113737) | Subseafloor sediment microbial communities from Guaymas Basin, Gulf of California, Mexico - Guay6, Core 4569-2, 0-3 cm | ecosystem: Environmental > Aquatic > Marine > Hydrothermal vents... | reverse complement strand
GCTGTCCATCGCTTTGTACGATTATGTAGAATCCCTGCAATTCGACCAGGCGCATAGACTGGCAGGCGCCCTGGTGGCGTTTTCCCTGATTCTGTTGTTTTTTCTGTACCGCAGTGACCGGCACAGTAGGTTGCGGGTGCAGCCATGAGCGATCTCACCCTGCGTATCATGTGCCCTGGCGACCAGGGTTTCAAACTACAGCTGGATTGTGAGCTTCCCGCGCATGGCATTACTGCTGTCTATGGCCCCAGCGGCAGTGGCAAGAGCACCCTGCTGGATTGTATCGCGGGACTCAGGCAGCCGCGCCCGGACAGCATCCTGCGCTTTCGCGACGTGATCTGGCAGGACGGAGAACAGTACGTTGCGCCCTGGGAGCGCCGTATTGGTTATGTGTTTCAAGACGCTCGCCTGTTCCCACACCTCAGCGTACAAGAAAACCTACATTATGCCCTGACGCGCCGCTCACAGCCCTGCGCTATCAGTCTCGACAAGGTGGTCGCGTGGCTGGACCTTGCAGACCTGCTTACCCGCGCCCCGGATGCCCTGTCTGCCGGGCAAAAACAGCGTGTGGCAATTGGCCGGGCCCTGCTTTGCGCGCCGCGCCTTTTGCTACTGGACGAACCCCTGGCCAATCTGGACCACGCCGCAAGCCGGCAGTGCCTGGGCTACCTGCAACGACTGGGACAAGAGCTGGATCTGCCCATGCTGTATGTAAGCCACAATATTGAAGAGGTCAGCCAGCTGGCGGATTATCTGGTACTGCTGGATCAGGGGCAACTGGTAGATCAGGGCTCGCTGCTGGAGCTGTGCAGCCGGCTGGACACGCGCCTGTCCCATGAAGAACAGGCCGCTGCCATCACCGTGGCTACCATTGCGCGACATGACGAAAAATACGGCCTCACCGAGCTGGATCTCGAGGGCCAGCCGCTGCTCGTTAGCCACTTGCCTCATGCGCCGGGCCAGCGGCGTCGTGTGCGCATTCCCGCCAGGGATGTCAGCGTTTGCCGGCAGCGCCCACGGGACAGTAGCATACTAAATATCCTGCCCGTCACGCTCAGTGAGCTCGAAGCCAGTGATTTCAAAACCAATAATTTCAAAAAAGGTGGCGATGCGCGGATTTTATTGCGCCTGTCACTGGGCTCGCAATACCTGCTGGCACGTATCACCCGCAAATCAGCGGCCGCGATGCAACTGAAAATCGGCGACCAGCTGTTCGCCCAGATAAAGAGCGTCGCCCTGCTCATGGAGGCAGCAGACCACCCATGAATACCCATCCCTACGACCGCCTCACCCCGGATATGGTAATCGATGCCGTGGAATCGGTGGGCTACCTCAGCGATGCCCGATTACTGGCCCTGAACAGCTACGAGAACCGGGTCTATCAGGTGGGAATAGAAGACAGCGTCCCGCTGATAGCAAAGTTTTACCGCCCCCAGCGCTGGAGCGAGGCACAAATTCAGGAAGAGCACCATTTTAGCCTGGAGCTACAGGAAGCCGATATCTCTGTGGTTGCCCCCCTGGTGGATGACAGCGGCAATAGTTTGCACAGCTTTCACGGCTTTAAGTTCGCCCTGTTTCCCCGCCGCGGCGGCCACCCCCCGGAACTGGATAACCTTGACAACATGCTGGTACTGGGCAGAACCGTGGGCCGTATCCATGCGGTGGGGCGTGCCGGACATTTTACCGAGCGAGTGCAGATATCCGTAGACCACATGCTGAGCAGGAACCGTGAATTTCTACTCGATGGTTTCATCCCACAGGCGTTGATTCCCGCCTACGAGACCCTCACCGCCAATCTGCAACAATCCGTCTCAAGCATTTACGCAGAGGTGCAGCCCGATGACCTCATTCGCGTCCACGGGGACTGCCATATCGGCAATATCCTGTGGCGTGACGAAACCGCCCACTTTGTGGATCTGGATGACTGTTGCACGGCTCCGGCGGTGCAGGATCTGTGGATGTTTCTCAATGGCGAACGTCACGATCGTCAGCTCCAGTTATCGGAACTGGTCGAAGGGTACTCTGAATTCTGCGACTTCGACCCACGCCAGATACGCTGGATAGAGGCCCTGCGCACCATGCGCCTGATCCACTACGCCGCCTGGCTGGCTCGCCGCTGGGAAGATCCTGCTTTTCCCCGCAGCTTTACCTGGTTCAATACCGAGCGCTATTGGGGGGATCATATTCTTGAGCTGCGCGAGCAGATGTCTGCTCTGCAGGAGGAGCCGTTGCAGTTGTTGTAGTTGTAGTTGTAGTTGTAGTTGTGGTTGTAGTTGTGGTTGTGGTTGTGGTTGTGGTCATGTCCCGCCGCTTGCGGGCGCGGGATTCAAGCAGAGCGTGAAGCAGGATAGAGCACGGACCAAAGCCAGCGCCAGAAACTATTCCCCGCAAGTGCTTCCTCGTCAATTGCGTCTAAAAGCCCCTCCAACTCAGCTGGATCAGCAAAATAATCCATCCGGGTGGTAAAGCCCCGCTCCGGGTCCAGCTCCCTGACCACCTTCGCCGGGCTCCCCGCGACGACCACATTAGGCGGTACATCCCTGGTGACAACTGCCCGCGCCGCCACCACACTGTTCTCGCCTATGGTGACACCCTTGAGCACCGTAGAGTGATCCCCCAACCAGACATTGTCACCAATATGCACCGGCGTGGGACGCCCATCGCGCACCGTTCTATCGTAGATCGTATGCCAATCCGAGTCCGTGACGTAAGCGCCATTGGCCAACATCACTCCATTGCCCAGTACAATCTGGTCGCTGGCGCTCAAACGCGAGCCCGGACTCATCAGGACGCAGTCGCCTATATCTATGCGGCCCTGGCCCTCAGCCAGACCCCAGACCCCCAGCTCGACCCGGTTGCCCGGCTCGCCGATCGCGGTAAAACACTGCCCAATATGGATATTGTTTCCCGAAATCTGCACATACCAGGGCTTCATCACCGTATGGTAAGGCCCCAGACTGGCGCACTCCGGACGCAAAAAATACTCCGTATACCAGTACCTGAGCCGCAAGTAGCATTTTTTCACCCAGTAGGGCCGCAGGTCTTCTCGCATTAAACAGGTCTCTCTTCTTTAGTGGATAAGGTCAGTGGATATGGGTATTGTCGCGGCTTATGATCGCAGCGGTTGTGGCCAACATCAAATCCGCCGCGGATAATGGGCTAGTCTCGAAGGAATCCAACACCCTTGCAAGCTAATTCTCGGCAAGTCGCCAGCAATCAATCCCATCTGCACCCCCGGCTGACTGCGGTCGTGCGCAGGCACCTGACGACGACTTTTCGCAAGCCGCCAGCGCTGCACAATCGCGCAGCTTTCCGTCGTTTGCTGGCGCAGCTCAATACAACCCAGCGACCCCTGGTGCTGGACTCATTTTGCGGCACGGGACACAGCACCGCGACCCTGGCCCGGCGGCACCCGGATCACCTGATAGTGGGGATAGACAAATCATCAGAACGCCTGGGCAAACACCCACCAGGAAGCGCCGATAACTACATACTGCTACAGGCGGACTGTGAGGATATCTGGCAATTACTGGTGCAGGAAGGCCTGGCCGTGGATTACCACTACCTGCTGTACCCCAACCCGTGGCCCAAGGCCAGGCACCTGCAGCGCCGTATCCACGGGCATGCCAGCTTCCCGTGGTTGCTGCAGCTTGGGGGACGCATTGAACTGCGCTCCAACTGGCAGGTCTATGTAGAAGAGTTTGGTTGCTGCGCGCACCTGGCTGGTTGTCGCGGGTGGGTTGCCAGGGTGCCGGAGGGATCCGGATTGACCCTGTTCGAACAAAAATACCGGCACAGTGGCCATGAATTATGGGTGTTCACAGCGAATGCCTGCCGTGACGAAACAGGCGTTATAGGCTAAAGTGCCGACACTCCTTCAAAGTGATATTGAGGTATGTACATGTCCCCGACAAACAATGACCCCATGTGGAACCGGATTCGCGAGGAAGCCGCACGGCATGCCGGCGACGAGCCGATTCTGGCCAGCTTCCTACACGCCACTATCCTCAACCACACCAGGCTGGAACTGGCCCTGAGTTTTCACCTGGCCAGCCAACTGGACAGCCCCACCGCTTCCTCCCTGCTGCTGCGCGAGGTGATACTGGAGGCGTTAGATAGCGATGCGACGATTCACGAGGCGGTACGTGCGGACCTGCAAGCTGTAGAAGACAGGGATTCCGCCTGCCACGAACTCTATATTCCCTTTTTGTATTTCAAAGGCTTTCATGCACTGCAAACCCAGCGCGTGGCCCACTGGCTGTGGAATAACGGGCGCGAATCCCTCGCACTGTTCTTCCAGAATCGTATGTCCGCCGAATTTAGCGTGGACATACACCCCGCGGCGCGCATGGGTAAGGGTATTATGCTGGACCACGCCACCGGCCTGGTCATCGGTGAAACGGCTGTGGTGGGCAATAATGTTTCCATCCTGCAGGCAGTCACCCTGGGGGGCACCGGCAAGGACGAGGGCGACCGTCACCCGAAAATCTGCGATGGCGTGTTAATCAGCGCCGGTGCCAAAATCCTGGGTAATATTTGCGTGGGTCAGGGCGCCAAGGTTGGCGCCAACAGTGTCGTACTGGAAGATGTCCCGGCTCATACCACCGCTGCCGGTGTACCGGCCAAAATTGTTGGCCGACCCGCCTCTGACCAACCCGCGCTGGAGATGGATCACGATTTCTGCTGCGATTAGTGATCCAGTCACACCTATACCTTACCACCACCAGCTTCCCAGGCGTCCTGTCCACCCCAGCGGAACGGGCCGTAGAGCCCCTGGGCAATATCGAGACGCTCGCGCTGCGGTCCGCCAAGCCAGAGTTGGGCGATTTTGTAATCGCGCATGTATTTCTCTATCTGGCCTTCGTAGGAGTAACCAAACGCCCCCATCAGCTCCATCGCTTTATTGGTCACCATTTGTGCGGTTTCACCGGCCATTGAGCGCGCCGCCGAAAACCGGGCGATCATTTGCGGGGAATGGTGGGCGCCGTATATCTCCGGCTGGGTCACCTGCCAGGTAACACTCATGTAATAGTGGCGACAGACTTCAATGGCACGGAACATTTCGGCGAGGTAGCCGGCGAACATGGAGCGCTCCCGCAGTTTGGTGCCGGCGATAGAGCGGTTATCACCCCACTCGAGCACGATTTCCAATACCGCAGTGGACAGGCCAATTAACCGCGCCGCGCCGGAGAGCCGGCCCAGGCCAATGACGCAGGCTTTAATGATGTCGGCCCCCTGGCCTGGTTTGGTATCGATGCGGTAGCGTTTGGGAATACGCACATTGTTAAACCAGATATCGCCGTTGGTGTCGGACCAGGAAAAACCCATTTTTTTGTAGGGCTGGGAAAATTCCAGCCCTTCGGCATCGGCCGGCACATAGAAGAGCCCGGCGCAGTCGCGGCCGCCCTGGGGATCAGTGGTGGCGACGGTCCAGTAGCCGAGGTGGCCACTGAGACCGTCACCCTTAAAGTAATCGGCCGGGCCGGCCGGCCCCGGCCAGAGTTTGTGGCCGTTGATCACGTACTCGTCACCCTCTTGTTTGGCCACAACTCTCAGGGTTTGAAACTCCAGCGCCGGGTCTTCAATGTTGGCCCCGCCAGCTGGCTCGGTAATGGCCACGCAGGCGGTCCAGGAGTCGCCGCCGACAATTTTGGGCGCCAGCTCTTCGAGCAGGTCAGAACGCCCACCGACAAGCATGAAAGAGACTATCCAGTGAATCTTGCCGACCATGGTGGCCAGGCCAATGTCAGCCCGGGAGAGCTCTTCGTTAATCATGGTACGTACCATCGGTGACATGCCCAGTCCGCCATACTGCTCTGGCAGGTTGGATTTGGTCACCCCAATATCAACCAGTTTGGCGTAGAGGCTGTGCACGGTTTTACGGGCCAGGACCTCGTCGCGATGCCAGCCGCCTTCCAGATCGTGGCGGCGGGGCATCAATTCCTTATCGACAAACTTGCGAATCTCTTCGGCGATGACAATATCTTCCGGCGTGCAGAACGCCTGGGAATATTTCTGCGCTGGTTCCAGCATTGCGTACATGGAGTTCCCCCTCAGTTAATAATTAATCCAGAATCCCTTTGCCGGCAAATTGTTCGTAAACGTCCGGGTCGTGACCAAACAGTACGTGGGCGTCGTTGGATTTTTCCAGGTCCTTGAGCTTACGCATTGACCGGCGCCACTCGTACATGTCGCGAATCAACCAGCCGGGGGCCACTTCGTCGCGATAGTTCTCTTTTAAAAAGCAGGTGTCGTTGGTGAACAGAAAAGAGCCCGAGTTGTGCAGATCCACCTGCATCGCCATCAGTCCCTTGGTGTGACCGGGGGTGAGGAACAGGTGAATGTTCTCCCAGATTTCCACCTCGTCCTGGTCGATCACCTTCCAGTTAAACGCCGGGTCCATGTAGTGGGGCAGGTAAGCGCCAAGGTCTTCTTTGGTGGCCACCGCATACCAGGCCCACATCAGCTCATCGCGGTGCACATAGATCGGCGTATCCATGCCACGGAAAAATTCCAGCCCGCCGGCGTGGTCCAGGTGTAGATGGCCGATAATTATCGCCGAGACATCCTCCAGCTCATAACCGAGTTTCAGCAGCTGGGTATCGACACGGTTCTCTTCGGTGTAGCGTGTCACCGGGAACACTTCCAGCACCGACTGCGGCCAGAGCTCCTCGTAATTGGGCGCCGCGCCCAGCTCATAGATAATCAGCCCATCTTTGGGGTGTTCAATGACCACGCCGTACATCTTCAGCCGGCGCAGGGTGTGCTCCGGATTGGGGTGGGAGTGGGTGGCACAACCACCACCCTCGAAAAAAAAGCCGTGATCGGCGGTGAGTTCGCCAAGATCAATCAGTGACATACGCATGGGCTTGGCCATGATTCTGCTCCCTTGAGATAGTGACTTGGGCGGTGGCTGGTTACCAACGCGGCTCGCTTACAGATTAACCACCTAGTTTAAAAATACACTGTACCACCACGGTCAACCCATGTCAGGGCTCAGTCGAACACATCATTACTAACACCCGGTAAGGGTCAGCATTGAGGGTGTAGACCACCTTATGATAATATTCTCTTTCCCAAAGTATGCTATGAAGAGCTGGCACTGAGGTCAGTTCCCTGACGACCATCTCCTGAAGTGCCACCAGAAAACCGCCCAGGCGACATGTCCAATTCATACAAATATCAACGGCACATAGACGGCTTGCGTGCCGTGGCGGTACTCAGTGTCGTATTTTATCACTTTGATCTGCCCTCCTTTGGCGGCGGCTTCGTCGGTGTGGATGTGTTCTTTGTTATCAGCGGGTACTTGATAACAAAGCTGATCACAGAGGAAATCAGCCAGACTGGTGATTTTGACTTCAAGCGCTTCTACATCCGCCGTATGCGGAGACTATTTCCCGCCTTAGCGGTAACCTTTCTGGCCAGCCTGATACTTGCCACCGCTCTTTTTTCACCTGAGCGCTTCCAGGCATTTGGCCGGTCTCTCAGCGCCGCTGTTTTTTCCGTTTCCAATATACTTTTCTGGACGGAGAGCGGTTACTTCGACGCGGACTCGCACCTGAAGCCCCTGCTCCACACCTGGTCTCTGAGTGTAGAGGAACAGTTTTACCTGATATGGCCGGCACTTTTGTGGTTTTTCGCCCAAAGGAGCGGTTCCGGCAGCCAGTTCTACGTGCTCGCCATCGTCGGTGTCGGCAGTTTTGGCCTAAATTATTTGTGGGTATCAGGTCATTTTGATGCGCAATACGCCTCTACAATTTTCTACCTCACCCCTTTTCGAATATTCGAACTGGTTATTGGCGCCATGGCGATTTTCGCGGCGCCCCTGTTTCCCGGCAGGCGCTGGCTGCACGAAGTGGGTATGTTGATCGGGCTGGTACTGATCGCCTATTCAGTCACCGCCTATTCTGACGATATTATTTTCCCGTACTACTACGCCCTGATCCCCTGCCTCGGTGCATTCGCGGTCATCCTGAGCCGTGAGTCGCGCAGCTTTGGATGGCTTGTGAGCAACCCGCTCGCTGTCGGCATTGGGCTGATCAGTTACTCCATGTACCTGATCCATTGGCCCGCCCTTGTATTCTATGAATACTACAAATTTGAAGCGCTGGGGCAGTTTGAGTATGCGGCCCTCTTCCTATTAACCACACTGCTTTCGGTGCTCATGTATTTCTTTGTTGAGAAGCCGTTGCGCAGAGCCGCACCCACTCGTTCAAATCCTTCACCACAGCGAGCGTTTGTGCTTTGCAGCGGGGCCGCGATGATTGTTATCGCGTTAATGGGCGCCCATGTCCACGTATCCCAAGGCAGGACCTGGGGCAATGCCAATGCCTTGTCCGCCATGCGGGTTACCGAAGGGAAAAATCGCAGATTCGAGCTGGTAAAATCCGGCTGTAATCTCACGCGGCTGGACCAGCCCCGGTACTGTAAGATGGACAGGCCATACCAGATTCTGGTTATCGGTAATTCCCATGAACCGGATGGCTATAATATTTTCGCTAGAATCTATGGCCGGGACCCCGCGGTCAACCTGATATCATTCGGCACTTTCAATCTTTGCGACATTGAAATGACTGCGGCGGGCCCTGTTTCGGTGAAAAAAGATAAGCGGTGTATTGAACGCGTGGCCTTGCTGAATGATCAAAGCTTCGTATCCCAACTCGATGGCCTCGTGTACAGCGCCAACAAACCGTTCTCCGCAAATAAAAAGGTGGATTGGCTTATTCTTCACCACCTCCGTGGCATGAATAAAAATATCCCGTTGGTCGTACTGGGCGGCTTCATCAACACGCTGCGCGATTGTTCGGAACTATTCAATCGCTTTGGAACGTTCGCAGCTTGTAGAGATCCGCGCCACATTGCCTATAACCCGTTCAACGAACGGAACCTTTACCTGGCCAAAACCGCCGATCTTGATTTCGATTTTCTCTACATCGATAAAACCAAGTTGCTATGTACGAGCAAGATCATCACTTCCTGCAAAATTCAGGCGGGCGAGGACCCCGCCTTCTGGGACAAACACCACTTGTCACTACCCTACGCCACCCTGCTGGGACAGCGTATCGCAGACAGCTATACACAGGATTTGCGTCGTTTCGGCTTCCCCCCTCTGGCACCCGCAAAATAGTCATTAGGGTACTGTCAAATAAACACCTGGCGACTGATGAAAGTACAGCCATCGGCCAGACCTGGCAGCCCACCAAACTGGCAAAGCCCGCCAACAGACTGGCCTGGCAGGATTTCGGCGCGGCCCTCCTTATCCCCGGAACTTCTACCTCCCCGGTAATTCATTATTCAAACGACCACACAATGTCCGAAGTGGCGTGTACTACCCGACCCCGATATTGCGAAGCAAAAAACTCCATCAGGAGGCCAGTAACTACAAACACCATGGCCCAAGTTCAGGTTGCCATGAAATCGTCGATCATTCACACAGCCGGCAACGATGCTGAAAAGAAAGGTACAAAGGTCAAGAATTGCCCCCTCTACAACTAGCAATCCGCCACCCCCTAAAACCTTTCTGGTACATATTTGTATTCGTAATCGGGCGCCCCGTAACCATCACTACTTTGACGGGGAAGCAGGACCGGTTTTTTGTGAGAAATATTCTTATAAGGGAACTGGCTGAGCAGGTGTGAAATACAGTTAAGACGTGCGCGCTTTTTGTTGTCCGAGTCGACCACATGCCATGGTGCCCATGAGGTGTCAGTCGCCAAAAACATACTATCTTTGGCCCGGGAATAGTCGAACCACCGGCTCTGACCTTCAAGGTCCATGGGGCTGAGCTTCCATTGCTTGCATGGGTCGGTCATGCGATCTTGAAAACGGCTGGCCTGTATGTCCGCACTGACTTCAAACCAGTACTTTATTAGAATGATACCGGAATCCATGATAGTTCTTTCGAATCGGGGCGCGTTCTGCAGGAACCTCTGACATTCCTTTTCCGTGCAAAACCCCATCACCCGTTCGACCCCGGCCCGGTTATACCAGCTGCGATCAAACAGGATAATCTCCCCAGCGGCAGGGAAGCGTTCAATATAACGCTGCATATACATCTGCGTCTTTTGCCGTTCAGATGGCGCTGGCAAGGCATTTACCCGGAACACCCGGGGGCTGACCTTTTCGGTAATCCGCCTGATAACGCCCCCTTTACCCGCTGCATCACGACCCTCGAACAAAATAATTGCCCGCTGCCCCGTGTCCTGGACCCACTCCTGCAGCTTGCACAACTCTACTTGCAGCTTGTAAAGCTCAGCTTCGTATTCCTGTGTACTCAACTTGTTTTTTTTAACACGTTCTTTTCCCATGTTATTTTGTCCTTTTCAGTTTGTGATAGTTAATGAGGATTAATCTATCACTTTGTAGTGAAATCGGGTCTGCACCTTTGTGTTCCAAGGTTTCCCACCCACTTCCATGTAAGGATAAATAAAATAATTCAAGGGCAATGCTTTGCTAGCTTCGGTAAAAGTAATGTCCCTGCCGGTAGAAAAATGAATCCGATCAGGCGGATGGATGCCGAAGTATAGCTCACGTTTTTCGGGGTGTTTGGCTGCCTCCGATGCATCAACGGGAACCCAACCCTGCCCGGGAAGGAACAATTGCACCCAGCAATGATAGCCCGCAATATCGCCCGACGATTTTCCCTGTGGCACTGGAAATCCAATTTCAAAGCGGGCGGGAATACCTTCGGAGCGTGCAAGTGAAATAAACAGGGCATGAAAGTCAGTGCAATTGCCATAGCGCTCATTGCAGGCCCAGAAGGTATCGCCGTTGCCCCAGCCAGTACCCACCTTTTTGTATTCTATATTGTCTACAATCCAATCGTAAATCGCCCTCGCTGTCGCTGCCTTGGATGGATTCTTCCGCAACTGGCGAATCTCGGCCAATATAGGATCCAATATGTGGTGACTAACCGGAACAAGAGTATTAGCCTTCAAGTACTTCTCGCGCTCCTGCGAAGATAGCACCTGCTCTTGCGAGGCCGCGTTATCATCGCGACGAACGGTCCAATTAAAACTTAGCTCGATAGGTGCATTAATATTGGCGGGGCGACGAAGATGGTAGTAGCCATTGTGATAACGTGCCTCCCAGCCCCGGCCCACCGGCAAGCTGGCACGGAGCTGGCTATTGAGTATCCGCTGTCCAATCCGGTCAGTGGGCCGGGGTATGTAAATATCCACCACCTCCGACGAGGGTATTTCTCCCGCCAGCATTTCATAGGTAAATTCAAACACCCTGTAACCTGCGGACGCGGCCTGGCAAGGCAACGTAAAACCCGCGAAAAAAAGCACCACCATGACGACGACTGCACGCATTACCTATTTACCCTGATTGGCTCAGTCTGAGGAGGCGCGCATTATTCCATAGATTGGTGCCCGCGTAATAGAGGAGCGGGATTGCCGCGACAGCGGGGTGGGGTGCGCGAAGCACCGGGTGTGGGGTTTTAACAACCCTGGTGATACTGGGGTGAGAATTCTCGCACCGCATCGACAAAGGCGGTCACATGGTCCGGGTTAACCCCGGGTGTAATGCCGTGCCCCAGATTGAATATGTGGCCCGTGCCGTGGCCGTAAGCCGCCAAAATGGATGCGACCTCAGTGCGAATACGCTGCGGGGAGGCAAATAACATGCTGGGGTCCATATTCCCCTGTAGAGCGACCCGGTCGCCCACCAGGTCCCGGGCTACCCCGATATCTGTGGTCCAGTCAATGCCCACTGCCTGGGCGCCGCATTCAGCGATAGTGTGCAACCACTGGCCACCGCCCTTGGTAAAGACGATCACCGGCACTTTGCGTCCATCGGACTCCACCGCCAGCCTGGAGATTATGCGCTGCATATATTTGAGGGAGAACTCCTTGTAGCCAGCGGCGCTGAGACTACCACCCCAGGTATCGAAAATCTGAACTGCCTGGGCGCCCGCGCGCACCTGGGCCGTCAGGTAATCCGTCACGGCATCGGCCAATAGCGACAGCAAATGGTGCATAAGCTCCGGCTGGTCATAGGCCATGGTCTTGATGTGAGCAAAGTCCTTTGACGAACCGCCCTCAACCATATAGGTTGCCAGCGTCCAGGGGCTGCCGGAAAACCCGATAAGCGGCACCTGGCCGTTCAGTTCCCGGCGAATAGTACGAACCGCAGACATCACATAGGCCAGGTCATCCTCCGCTTTAAACTTATTAAGACCCGCCAGATCAGCTTCACTGCGCACGGTCTTGCGAAACCGCGGCCCCTCACCCTCTTCAAAATACAACCCCAGGCCCAGCGCATCAGGCACAGTGAGAATATCCGAAAACAGAATGGCCGCGTCCATCGGGTAGCGGCGCAGTGGCTGCAGCGTCACCTCACAAGCCAGTTCAGCATTCTTGCACAGATCGAGAAACGACCCCGCCTGCTGACGGGTGGCGCGGTATTCGGGCAAATAACGGCCCGCCTGGCGCATCATCCACACCGGCGTACGATCCACCGGTTGGCGCAGCAGGGCGCGCAGGAAGCGGTCATTCTTGAGTTCACTCATGATGGTTTGCCTTGTACAAGTATAGTGTCCTGTATAAATCGCATAGTCAGGACACTACACTAAGATTAAATATTCAGGTAGTCGAGAATTCCCTCGGCCGCCTGTCGCCCTTCCCAGATGGCGGTCACCACCAGGTCGGAACCACGCACCATGTCGCCACCGGCGAATATTTTCGGGTTGCTGGTCTGGAACTTGAATGGCTGGAATTCCTCGGCAATCACGCCATTCCAGTCGTTGGTCCGGACACTTACATCCTCCAGCCACTCGGGCGGGCTGGGCTGAAAGCCGAAGGCGATAATCACCGCATCCGCCTCCATGACTTCCTCGCTGCCTGGTATGGGCGCGGGACGGCGCCGGCCATCGACATCCGGCTCACCCAGTTCAGTCTGCACCATCTTCACGCCACAGGCCTGGCCGAAGTACTCCACCACCTCAATCGGTTGGCGGTTGTAGAGAAACTCGACACCCTCATCCATGGCATTTTTTACTTCGCGCCGGGAGCCCGGCATATTCTGTTCATCCCGGCGGTAAGCACAGATCACGTGCTCGGCCTGCTGCCGCACCGCAGTGCGAACGCAATCCATGGCCGTGTCGCCACCGCCCAGCACCACCACCCGTTTGCCTTTAAGGTTCACATAGGCCTCAGATTCCTGCTCGAAGCCCAGGTTGTGGTTTACGTTGCCAATCAGGTAGGGCAGCGCCTCATACACTCCGGGCAGATCTTCACCCGGAAAATCTCCGCGCATATAGGTGTAGGTGCCCATGCCCATAAACACCGCATCGTATTGATCCAGAATTTCGTTGATGCCGATATCCTTACCCACCTCCGTGTTGAGGCGAAACTCGACACCCATACCTTCGAAAATCTCGCGGCGACGGCTCATTACCTGCTTCTCGAGCTTGAATTCAGGGATGCCAAAAGTGAGCAGACCCCCTATTTCTGGATAGCGATCGAATACCACCGGCTGCACACCATTGCGCACCAGAATGTCAGCGCAACCCAAGCCCGCCGGCCCGGCACCGATAAGCGCCACCTTTTTGCCCGTTGCCACCACCTGCGACAGGTCGGGGCGCCAACCCAGCGCCAGCGCCGTGTCGGTGATGTATTTTTCAGAGGCGCCGATGGTAACCGCGCCAAAACCATCGTTCAGGGTGCAGGCGCCTTCACACAGGCGGTCTTGAGGACATACCCGACCACAGACTTCCGGCAGGGTATTGGTCTGGTGGCTCAGCTCCGCCGCCTCAAACAGGTTGCCCTCGCTGACCAGTTTGAGCCAGTTGGGAATGAAGTTGTGCACCGGGCACTTCCACTCACAATAGGGGTTGCCACACTCCAGACAGCGGTGGGATTGTTCCGCCACCTGGCCTTTGGTGAACGGGTTGTAGATTTCTGCGTACTCGCGTTTGCGTGACTGCAGGGTCTTCTTGTCCGGATCGCTTCGACCGACATCGATAAACTGGAAATCATTGGCCAAACGTTTATTCATAGTTTGTTCCTATCCTCTGGCATCTATTCCGTGTTGCGCAGGCCCGACAACAAACGATCCAGGTCAGCCGCCTTCGGCTTGATCAGCCAGAATTTACCGACATAGTCCTCAAAATTATCCAGCAGATACGCACCCCACTCAGACCCCGTCTCAACGACAAACTCTTTTATTTCACTGCGCAGGTAGTTGCGATAGTGCTCCATGTACTCCGCACTAACCCGATGAATTTCCACCAATTCGCTGTTGTACATGTCGATAAAACCGCGATCCTGGTCCAGCACATAGGCGAATCCGCCGGTCATGCCCGCACCAAAATTCACACCGGTAGGACCCAGTACCGTGACGGTGCCGCCCGTCATATATTCACAACAGTGGTCGCCGGCGCCTTCGACCACCGCGTGACAGCCGCTGTTGCGCACACCGAAACGTTCGCCGGCAATACCCGCGGCGAACAGACGGCCGCCGGTCGCCCCATACAGGCAGGTATTGCCGATAATCACCGTGTCCTGAGATTTGAACTCGCTGTTGCGCGGCGGGTAAATCACCAGCTTACCACCAGCCATACCCTTGCCGACATAATCGTTGGAATCCCCCTCGAGGTACATATGCAGGCCCCCCGCATTCCAGACACCGAAGCTTTGCCCCGCCGTTCCGGTCAAGCGCAGGGTGATAGGGTTGGCCTCCATGCCGTCGTTACCGTAGCGCCTGGCTATCACACCCGACAGCCGGGCGCCTATTGAGCGATCACAGTTGGTGACTTCAAACTCAAACTCACCCCCGGATTGCGCTTCAATCGCCGGCAGGGTAGCCGCCACCATCTGTTCCGCTGTCTCACCTTTGTCAAAGGGGTCGTTGGACTGCACCTGGCAAAACTCGGGCTGCCCCGCGGAGCCGGCATCCTTATGCAGGATGGGACTGAGATCCAGCCCGGCTTGTTTATCGGTAGATCCGGGCAAACACCGCAGCAAATCAGTACGCCCGATCAGCGCCTCCAGCGATGGCACACCCAGCCGCGCCAGCCACTCACGTGTTTCCGTGGCGACGAAAGTGAAGAAATTCACCACCATCTCCACCGTGCCGTTGAAGTGGTCATCTCGCAGCTTCTGGTTCTGGGTGGCAATTCCAGTAGCACAATTATTGAGGTGACAGATACGCAGGTACTTACACCCCAGGGCGACCATGGGCGCGGTACCAAAACCAAAACTCTCGGCACCGAGGATAGCGGCCTTGATCACATCCAGACCCGTCTTCAGACCGCCGTCTGCCTGCAGACGAACGACACCGCGCAGGTTGTTGCCGCGCAGGGTCTGTTGCACTTCCGCCAGGCCCAGTTCAAATGGCGAACCCGCGTAACGGATTGACGTCAGCGGGCTGGCTGCGGTGCCACCATCGTGGCCGGAGATAGTAATGAGGTCAGCATAGGCCTTGGCCACACCTGCCGCAATCGTACCCACCCCTGGCTCGGATACCAGTTTTACCGAGACCAGGGCCTGGGGATTGACCTGTTTGAGATCATAAATCAACTGCGCCAGATCTTCGATAGAATAAATATCATGGTGTGGCGGCGGAGAAATCAGCGTCACCCCGGGTACGGAATAACGCAGCCTGGCGATCAGCTCATTCACCTTGCCCCCAGGCAGTTGGCCGCCCTCTCCGGGCTTGGCGCCCTGGGCTACCTTTATCTGTAATACCTCGGCATTAACCAGGTAATGGGGGGTGACACCAAAACGACCCGAGGCTATCTGCTTGATCTTGGACATGCGCTCGGTGCCGAAACGCTCGGGGTCTTCGCCACCCTCACCCGAATTGGAACGTGCTCCGATGCTGTTCATCGCCGCCGCCAACGCCTGGTGTGCCTCGGGACTCAGTGCCCCCAGGGACATGCCCGCCGAGTCAAAGCGCGGCAGTATATTTGCAATGGGCTCCACTTCATCCAGGCTAAGCGGCTGGGCGGCTTCTTTCAACCCCAGTAAATCCCGCAGGGTAGCAACCGGGCGCTCGTTGACCAGTTTCGCGTAATGCTGGTACACCGTGTAATCACCGCTGGCAACAGCCTGTTGCAAAGTCATAACCACGTCCGGGTTGAAGGCATGGTACTCCTGCCCGTGTACATACTTGAGCAGGCCGCCCTGCTCGATGCCCTTACGAAAAGACCAGGCCCTGCCACTCAGGATTTTCAGTTCCTGTTCCAGTTCATTGAAACCACTGCCCTCAATGCGCGAAACAACACCGCAAAAGGCCAGATCCACGACCTCATGCGCCAGTCCCACCGCCTCGAACAACTGGGCTCCACGGTAAGAACTCACCGTGGAAATACCCATTTTCGACATGATTTTAAGCAGGCCCTTGTTGATGCCCTTACGATAATTTTTATAGCAGGCGCTGGGCTCACCCAGAACTTCACCAGTGCGAATCAGCTCCTCCAGCACACTGTAAGCCAGGTAGGGATACACGGCCGTGGCGCCAAAGCCCAGCAGGCAGGCAAACTGGTGAGAATCCCGGGCGCTGGCCGACTCCACCACAATATTGGCATCGATACGCAGGCCCCGTTTAATCAGGTGGTGATGTACCGCCCCGGTTGCCAGCAGGCTGTGAACCGGCAGACACCCCGGGTCTATGGCCCGATCAGACAGGATCAGAATGGTCTTGCCACTGCGTATAGCGCGCTCGGCCGCCACCGCTATATCAGTAACTGCCTGGCGCAGGTCTTTCTCCTGCGGCATGTAGGTGCAGTCAATTTCCTCGATCAAAAAGCCAGGGTGGTCCAGCTGCAACAAGGTGGTAAATTTACCCTGGGACAGCACCGGTGACGTCAAAGTGACCCGGTCCGCGTGCTCCGGGCCTTCCGTAAAGACGTTCTTCTCACCACCCAGGTCCGTCTCCAGGGACATGACTATCGTCTCACGCAGAGGGTCAATCGGCGGGTTGGTCACCTGGGCGAATTTCTGGCGAAAATAATCGTACAGGGAGCGCTCGTACCTGGACAGCACCGCCATGGGCGTGTCATCCCCCATGGAGCCTACCGCTTCGTTGCCGGATTCCGCCAGTGGGCGTAGCACCTGGTCACGCTCCTCAAAGCTGACCTGGAACATTTTCATGTAAATATCCAGCTGTCCGATCTCGATTCCCGGAGCCATCTCCCCACCAAACGTGCCTTCTATACGCTGGGCCTTTTCCTTGAGCCAGGCCTTGTAGGGTTGGCGGGACTTGAGACGGTTGTTGATTTCGTCATCCTGCAACACTTCCCCGGTCTGAGTATCGATCATCATGATCTGGCCCGGACCGACGCGGCCCTTGGCCACCACATTCTCGCTCTTGTAGTTATAGGTGCCAATTTCAGAGGCCAGAGTGATAAATCCGTCCTTGGTCTTCACCCAGCGAGCCGGGCGCAGGCCGTTGCGATCCAACAGGCATACCGCGTAACGGCCGTCTGTGAGAACGACACCGGCGGGGCCATCCCAGGGCTCCATATGCATGGAGTGATATTCGTAGAAGGCTTTCAGGTCCGGGTCCATGGACTCGATATTCTGCCATGCGGGGGGCATCAGCATGCGCAGGGCCCGCGCCATATCCATGCCTCCGGCCAGCAGTACATCCAGCATATTATCCAGGCTGGAAGAATCTGAGCCGGAACGGTTTACCAGCGGGGCTATGTCCTTGATATTGGGCAATCGGTCAGTTTCGAAGCGCGCGGTACGGGCGTCCGCCCAGTTGCGATTACCTTCGATGGTATTGATTTCACCGTTGTGTGCCAGCAGGCGAAAAGGCTGGGCCAGGGGCCAACGCGGCATGGTATTGGTCGAGAAGCGCTGGTGAAAAACGCAGATAGCCGTTGCCAGGCGCTCGTCGCTCAGGTCGAGGTAGAAGTGCGGCAAATCCACCGGCATTACCAGCCCTTTGTACGCAATAACCCGGCCCGAAAGGCTGCAAATATAATATTCTTCATCCCCTTCGTTAGCCATTTCCGCCTTGCGCCGGGCCACCAGCAACCTGCTGGACAGTACATCGTCAGATACACCGGGGGCGTTGATGAACACCTGTTCAATGGCCGGCAGGCTCGCCAGGGCGATCTCACCGCATACCGAGCTGTCGGTGGGCACTACCCGCCAACCCAGGACTTTGAGGCCCTGCTCGGTGAGCGCTTGCTCCGTCGCCTTGCGAGCGACTGCGGCACGCTGGGGGTCTTTACTCAGGAAAATATGGCCAACACCGTAGTGCTCACTCAGGTCAGAGTCAAAACATTCGCGGGCAAGCGTACGCATAAACTGATCGGGCATCTGCATTAGCAGTCCGCAACCATCGCCGGTCTTGCCGTCCGCTGCGATACCGCCGCGGTGCGTCATGCTGGTAAGCGACTCGATGGCGGTCTGCAACAGCTGGTGACTGACGTCACCCGACGTGTGTGCAATCAAACCAAAACCGCAATTGTCTCGAAATTCTTCAGGTCTAAAAAGGCCTGCGCTCATAGTAAATCCAGAATAATAAACAAAAACAACAAGTTAGATTGAAGCACCCGGCGCCCCGGTAATACTTGGGCAAAAAGGGGAGTGTATTCTACACAGATGACCATGACTGGACAAACGCCCCGATCAGGCGCCGTGATCAGTGCCCTGCAGCAGATTCACCAGTTCGGATTCTGAGACATCGTCGACAATATCTGCGTCACCGATAGCCTTGAGCAGGATCAGCCGCAATCTTCCGTCAACGACCTTTTTGTCCCGCGCCATAAGTTCCAGGAAAGCCTGGGCAGTCATGTCCAGAGGAGCTTGTACCGGTAGATGCATGCCCCGTAGTAATTCGCAAAAGTCACCCACTTCGCTGGCAGGGATCCAGCCGCGCCGCGCCGACAACTCCAGAGCCAGTAACATACCCGTCGCCACCGCCTCACCGTGCAACCACTGACCATAGCCTTGCGCGGTTTCAATGGCGTGGCCGAAGGTATGGCCGAAATTGAGGATGGCGCGGATACCTCCCTCACGCTCGTCAGCCGCCACCACCCGCGCCTTGCTTGTGCAGCTGCGTTCTATCGCTTCCGCCAGGGCCGCTTCTTCCCGGGCCAGCAACCTTGGCATTTGCTCCTGCAGCCAGCGGTAGAATGGTTCATCACAGATCAGCCCGTATTTGACCACCTCAGCCAAACCGGCTGACAGCTCCCGGGCAGGCAAGGTCTGCAGGGTATTGGTGTCGATCAATACCGCACGGGGCTGGTAAAATGCCCCTATCATATTTTTTCCCAGGGGATGGTTGACCGCAGTCTTGCCACCCACCGAGGAGTCCACTTGTGCCAGCAGGGTGGTGGGCACCTGAATAAAATCGACGCCCCGCTGGTAGCAGGCCGCGGCGAACCCTGTAATATCACCCACCACACCGCCACCGACCGCAATGAATGTTGTCGTGCGATTGTGATTTTCCGCCATCACCCTGTCGAATATATTCGCAAGGGTATCCAGCGTTTTATACTGCTCTCCGTCGGGTAGCACTATCTCGGTAATCAGCTTGCGCCGCCCCAGTAAAGCACGCACCTTCTCTACATAAAGGGGCGCTACGGTTTCATTGCTGACAATAACCACCTGGGAGCCGGCGACATGCCGGGCCAATAGCTGCGAATCAGCCAACAGGTCGCGGCCTATGTATACCGGGTAGCTGCGCTCCCCCAGATCCACATGCAGGGTGTGCATTAACAGGGACACGTCAATTCCTTGAGTTTGCTGTGGGGGAGAGCCTATCATACCGCTCTGCAAGGGCTGATGTTTTTCTTAGCGGCACCGATTAGTCGTTTTCCACTAACTCGCGCACCAGGCGTTGCGCCACAGTTCTGGGACTGCAGTCATCGGTTTCAATAATATGATCGGCGATTTCACGATACAGCGGGTCGCGAACCACCATCAGGGAACGCAGGACCTGCTCCGGGTCACCATTTTGTAACAGCGGCCTGCGCCGGTCGCGGCGGGTGCGCCGCACCTGCTCGTCTATGCTGGCGTAAAGGTAGATAACAAAGCCTCTCCCGGCGAGAGCCCGACGATTTTCCGGGCGCAGCACGACACCGCCACCGGTGGCCAGTACTATATCGTCCCACTCGGTCATTTGGGCTACCACCTGTTGCTCCCGATCCCGGAATCCCTCCTCGCCCTCCACATCGAAAATCCACGGGATATCAGCCCCGGTCCGCTCCTCGATCTCGGAATCTGTATCAGCGAACTGCAACTTCAGGTGCTGGGCAAGGTATTTGCCAATGGTGGTCTTGCCGGCCCCCATGGGGCCGACCAGAAATATTCTGCGCAGGGCTGGCATTTGACTCTATGTAACCCTAATCAAGCAGGGTGTCAGCCAGAATGCGCGGGGTGATAAAAATAAGCGTTTCTGTTTTCTTGTGAGTCACTGATTCACTTCTAAAGAACGCGCCTATGTAGGGGATATCGCCAAAAAATGGCACCTTATTCACTGCCTCGATGTCCTCGGTTTTGAACACTCCGCCCAGAACCACAGTCTCTCCATTACCGACCAAAACCTGGGTGTTAAGCTGGGTTGTATCGATTGAGGGGATAAAGCCGCCGCGGCCACTGGGTACCAGTTCGCCTACTGAATCCTGGTTGACCTGCAGGTCCAGCATAATCCGGTCATCAGGCGTGATGTTCGGAGTGACCTCCAGCGCTAGCACCGCATCCTTGAACGACGTGGTCGTCTCACCGCTGGCGGAAGATTCCTGATAGGGTATTTCTGTACCCGACTTGATCGATGCCTTCTGTTTATCGCCGGTAATCACCTTGGGCTGGGACACGACCTCACCATTGCCTTCCGCTTCCAGCGCTGACAGCTCCGCAGTCAGAAACAGGTTATCATTGGTAAAGCCCACGGCGAAGCCGCTGTTGGCTGCAACCCCGAGATCCACTAACAGCGCACCTGGATAGTCAACCCCCGGCTGTGTGCCATTAACAACCGAATCATTAAGTCCAACCACGTTCTGGGTATCACCGGATATGGACAGTATGTTGCTGTTGAGGTCCGGATTCAGGTAACCGCCACCCCACTCAATACCGAGGTTTTTGGTCGCATCCGACTGGGCAATCACAATGCGAGCTTCGATCATAACCTGGCGAATCGGAATGTCCACAAGCTCGATAAGATCCCGAATTTCGGCCAACTTGGTGGCCGTATCGGTAATAATCAAAGAGTTGGTGCGCTGATCCACAACCACAGATCCGCGCGGCGATATCAGGCTGCCACCTTCCTCGGAACCCGCCTGGAACAAAGCCACTATGTCGTTCGCCTTGGCATAACGAATGCGCACGAACTCCGACTGCAGCGGGGCCAGTTCGGAAATCTGCTTGTTGGCCTCGATCTGCTGGCGCTCCCGCTCAGCAATTTCCGCCGCCGGCGCCACCATCAGGACGTTGCCGACCTGGCGTTTGTCCAGGCCTTTGGTCTTCAGTACCAATTCCAGCGCCTGGTCCCAGGGCACGTTTTGCAGGCGCAAAGTAATGCGCCCCGATACAGTATCGCTGGCCACCAGATTCATTTCAGTGAAGTCGGCGATTAACTGAAGTACCGCTCGCACCTCGATATCCTGAAAATTAAGGGAGATTCTGTCGCCCACATAGGTGAATTCGTTCTTGCGCTTTTCCGCTTCTTTCTTGGACAGCGGCTTGACGCTAAGCACGTATTGATTGTCCGTCTGGTAAGCCAGGTAATCGAATTCACCAGTGGTCTTAATGGTCAGCGTGGCACCGCGCTCTACAGTATTAACCTCCACGCTGTCGACCGGGGTGGCGAAGTCCGTAACATCGTAGCGCCGTATCAACCGCTCGGCCACAGTCGTATTAAGGAACTCCACCTTGACATTACCGGCCTCGCTGAACACGTTGACATCCACAGAGGGATCGGTCAGCTCCAGTGTGAGGCGCCCCTCTCCATCCCCGGTGCGCTGGAATTGCAGGTCGCTGATCTCGGATTTTACTTCAGCGACGGGCACCACGCCGGTTTCAATGCGGTGTGGATCCGTAGCCTGCTTCACGTAATCAGTGCCTTCCTGTCCTACTACGAGGTACAGGTTATTGCCCTCTACGCGAGTCTCGTATGGTACCAGTTTGACCAGATTGACCACCAAACGGGTGCGATCACCTGACTCCAGCACCACCGCCCCGGTGGCATTACCATAGGGCAGTGAAAATCGTTTGCGCTCCAGACTGCTGCTTGTATCGGGGAAATCAATAGCGATCCGCGCCGGTTTCTCTATCGAGTAGGTTTTGACCTCCGGCGGCGTCTCATTGAACTCCACACGGACCTCAAACTTGCTACCCGGCCGTGAACTGAACTCGATATCCGTCACTGTCGGTGAAGCCTGTACCATGCCCGCCAACAAGCTCACCGTCAACGCGGCGACCGCCGTATGCAACCATTTCCCCAAGCTGTAATTTCGTTTCCCCACGGCCTTTGTCCCCAAATATTGTTTTTTACTTGACATGGTTATCACCCATGGCCTCTGGCTTACATACCGGTTAATTTAATTGTACGCGGGCGCTCGACCCAGCCGTCCTCGGTGCCGTCGCTCACTATCTCGACGACTGCCACATAGGAATCGCTCATCTCCACAATTTTACCGTGGTGACGACCCAGGAAATTCCCTGCCGCGACCCTGTGCACGCCGCCTTCCGGATCTTTTATTAACGTCCAGTTGGCCTCTCCTCGCTCCAGAGTGCCCACCATCCGCAGCGAATCAAAAGTGAATTGCTCCAAAAACTCCTTGGCGCGCGCATTATCGGGCTTAACGGAACTGATAGCCTGCAACTGGGCTATCTCCCGCACCTCGATGGGGCGATCAAACGGGCTGCGCAAGGTGGTGGCGCTGTAGGAGAATGCCTCGTACGCCTTGAAGGTAGGTATGGGGGCGATAATGCCGCCCGGGCGGGCGCGTTTTTCCACCATGAAACTGTCCAGATCGGAAAAGTCATGGCCGCCACACGCGACCAGCAAGGACGCTGAAGCGAAAATCATTGCGAGCGTACGTAGGAAACGGTTCATGGCTAGCTGTCCCCATCCTTGTAGCGGTACGTCTTGGCAATAATCTTCATCTGCAGGTTATTCGCATTGCCGCCCTTCGCCGAAATATTAAAGTCGTGGAGGGTCACAATGCGCGGCAAGCCCGCCATGCCACTGATAAAAGCCCCCAAATCGTGGTAGGAGCCGGACGCATTTATGGCAATGGGCAGCTCCACATAAAACTCCCTTGCCTGCTCTTTTTGCAAGTCAATGCTGGCAATATTCAAGCCATTGAGCAGACCTTTGTTGGTAATGTCCTCCAACAAACCAGGCACCTCAGTATCACTGGGCAACTGACTTATCAGGGCGCCGAAGGACTCTTCCATCTCCACCATCTGCTGTCGATAGGCATCTAGGTTGGCCGCCTGAAAGGCTTTCTTTTCAAAATCTTTCTTTAGCGTTATTTCCTTGGCTTCCACTTCAGCCAGTTGCAACTGCAAATCTTCAACGTGGTAGTAGTAGCCCCCCACCACTACGGCGGACAGCAGCGCCACCCAGATGAACAGCTTTATCGGCGCAGGCCACGACCCAACGTTGTCAAAGTCGAGGTTATTAATGTCGAAATCGCGCAGCGAGTTCATTGTGTCTTCAAATGCCATCGCTTAGCCCTCCGCGGCCTCATCACCGGTCTTCGGTAACTGTAGTTTCACGGTCAGGTTGAACGTGGTCGCCTGATCCCCGAACTTTGGCGCCGAGTTCACCTTATCCAGGTTCGGGTTCGCCAACCAGTCCGAAGCATCCAGCCGTCGCATCAGGCTCGAAACCCGGTTATTGGACTCGGCGATGCCGCTGATGGATATTGTCTTACCCTTGGTAGTGAGGTTGGTGTAAAACACACCATCAGGTACTGTCCGCACCAACTGATCCAGCACGCGCACGATGATCGGCCGGTTGCCCTGCAACTCCTGGATCACCCGCATGCGGTCCAACAACTGGTTGCGCCGCTTCTGCAACTCGCGAATTTCCGCTACCTGCTTGTCCAGCACCTTGATGTTTTCGGTCAGGTGCTGGTTGCGTGCTTTCTGGTAATCGATCTGGCCATTGACGATGCGGTCGGCCAGTAGTATCAAGCCAACTCCGAGCGCCAGCACCAACACCAGGCTAACAAGGAACTGCTTCTTGAGTTCCTGGCGCCGCTCCTCGCGCCACGGCAGTAAATTGATCTGTGCCATCAGTCAAAACTCCGTAAGGCCAGGCCGCAGGCAATCATCATCGCCGGCGCGTCACTACTGAGCGCCACTGCGTTGACCCGGGACGATATAGACATCTCGGCAAACGGATTTGCCACCGTCGTGGGAGTACCCAATTTCTCTTGCACCAGGTCCGCCAGACCCTCCATGGAGGAAACGCCACCGGCAAGAATGATGTGATCCACATCATTGTACTGGCTCGAGGAGAAAAAGAACTGCAGCGAACGGGCAACCTGCTGCACCACCGCATCCTTAAATGGCTCGAGTACTTCCGGCTCGTAATCGTCAGGGAGCCCGCCCTGTTTTTTGGCCAGGCCGGCTTCCTCCAGCGGCAAACCGTAGCGCCGCATGATCTCATCGGTCAACTGCTTGCCCCCGAACAATTGCTCACGGGTATAAATGGTCTGGCCATTATTGAGCACACTCAGGGTGGTCATGGTGGCGCCGATGTCCACCACGGCAACTGTACTGTCTTCATCCAAAGCCAGCTGGTGCCCGACCATCGAGAAAGCGCGCTCCATCGCATAGGCCTCAACATCCATAATCTTGGATATCAGATCAGAGCTTTCTATGGCCTCGACCCGGGCGTCAATGGTCTCCCGACGACAGGCGGCGAGCAGCACTTCAACCTGATTGTCTCGCTCCGGAGAAGGGCCCTGGATTTCGAAATCGATGGCGACCTCTTCCAACGGGTAGGGGATATACTGGTCCGCCTCAAGAGTGAGCTGGGTCTCCATATCGTCCTCGCTCAACCCGTCCGGCATATCTATCATCTTGGTGATGACAGAGGAACCGGCAACCGCCGCCGCAACTGTTTTCAGCTTGGTTCTGGATTGCGCCACAACGCTGCGTATGGCATTGGCAACCCCATCCACATCGTTGACGTTCTTCTCGATAACCGCTTCTTGCGGCAACGAGCTCACCGCGTAACTCTCTACGCGGTAACGACCCCCAGAATGGCTCAACTCCAGTAGCTTCACTGTCGTTGAACTAATATCCAGCCCCAGAACGGGTGTCCCCTTTCTTTTCCCTATAAGTCCTAACAACTTTTTTCCCTATCAGTATCACTAACTTAGGATATTTTTATACACCGATACATTAATTACAGATATAACACAGTCCCAAATATATCAAAACCCAAAAAAGGCTTATAATTACCAAACGAGCCGGTTGAACTCCGTTTAGAAGCAATACAAGCCACTGTTTTATAAAGGGATAGATGAAATTCTTACGTTTTCTTTTGCGCCTCTCTCTACTGGGCTGTTGCGGAGCCTTGTGGTTGCTCGCAGGCGTGTACCTGTATCTCAGTCCCAACTTGCCCGATGTTGAGACACTGCGCGACGTAAAATTGCAAACGCCCATGCGGGTCTACACCGGCGATGGGCAACTGATTGGGCAGTTCGGCGAACAGAAACGCAGCCCCCTGCCCTTCGACGCCATACCCGACCAGTTCATCAAGGCCCTGCTGGCAGCGGAGGATGATAATTTTTTCGGCCACCGTGGCATCGATGTCATGGGGCTAATGCGCGCCGTATCCGAGTTGGTACTCACCGGCGAGAAAGGCTCGGGCGGCAGCACCCTGACCATGCAGGTAGCACGCAACTATTTCCTGACCCTCGATCGTACCTTCATGCGCAAGTTCAACGAAATCCTGCTGGCTGTAGAAATCGAGCGAGCATTGGACAAGCAGGAGATCTTTGAGCTGTATTTCAATCGCGTTTTCCTGGGCCACCGGGCCTACGGCTTCGAGGCGGCCTCGCAAGTCTATTACGGTAAGGGTATTGGCGAACTGGGCCTGGCACAGCACGCCATGCTGGCCGGCATTCCCAAGGCGCCCTCACGCAACAACCCCATCAGCAGGCCCGATGCGGGCAAACAGCGCCGCGACTGGATTCTGGGTCGCATGCTTGAGTTGGGCTATATCAACACCGCCCGGTACAACACCGCGGTACGACAACCCGTCGTCGCGCGACACCACGGCGCACAGCTCAACTTCACCGCTCACTACGCGGCGGAAATGGCGCGGCAGCAAATGCTGCAGCGCTATGGCATGGCCGCCTATAATGACGGCTACCAGGTTTACACCACCATCAACAGTGACTTGCAGCAGGTCGCGCGCCTGGCTGTTATCGATGGCCTCATCACCTACGACAAACGGCACGGTTACCGGGGTCCGGAGCGGCAGCTACCGCAGGCCGGTGGCGACACCACCCAACTGTGGCGCGAGACACTCGCCGAAACGGTCGTTATCGCCGGACTGCTACCTGCCGTGGTCACCGAGATAGGCCAGGACAAAATCATGCTACTGCTGGCTGACGGCAGCCAACAGGAACTGTGGTGGGAAAACGGCCTGCGCCAGGCCGCTCCCTATCTCACAGAAAATGCCAAAGGCCAGCGCCCCAAAACTCCGGCTGAAGTGCTGTCGGTGGGTGATCTGATTCGCATCACTCAACAGGACGACGAGTGGCACCTGGCTCAGGTTCCCGCAGCCCAGGCCGCCCTGGTATCCCTGAACCCGGATAACGGTGCCATCATCAGTATGGTGGGTGGCCTGGGTTTCGAATTGAGCAAGTTCAACCGCACCACCCAGGCACTAAGGCAGCCTGGTTCCAACTTCAAACCTTTTGTTTACAGCGCCGCCCTGGAAGCCGGATTCACCGCCGCCAGCATCATTAATGACGCGCCCGTGGTCATGGAGGACAGCTCCCTCGAGGACATCTGGCGGCCGGAGAACGATGGCGGAAAATTCTACGGTCCAACCCGGCTGCGCTGGGCACTGACCAAATCCCGCAATCTGGTGTCGATCCGCCTGGTGCAACAGCTGGGTGTCAACAAACTGATCGACTATGTGGAACGCTTCGGCTTTGACACCTCCGACTTCGCACCGGACTTATCCCTGGCACTGGGCACCCACGCTATGCGTCCACTGGAACTGGTCACCGCTTATGCCATGTTGGCCAACGGCGGTTACCGCGTGGAACCCTACCTGATTCAACGTATCGACAATCTGGCCGGAGAGACTGTATTCGACGCAAGCCCACTGACCGTATGTGGTGACTGCGAAAACGCCACAGCGCCGCCAGATAATGGTGCAGAGCTGAGTATGGAGCAAATACTCATCGGACAAGCGCCGGAAGGGGGTGGTCCTCCCGCTGCGCCACGGGTCATGGATGAGCGGGTGAACTACATCATCAACAGTATTCTCAGGGATGTCATCACCCGAGGTACCGGGCGTCGGGCGCTGGTTCTGGAGCGCAGTGATATCGGCGGCAAGACCGGCACCACCAACGGCCCTATGGACGCCTGGTTCTCTGGCTTTAACCGGGATGTAGTCACTTCCACCTGGGTTGGCTTTGACAACTACACTCCGCTGGGCCGCAAAGAATTTGGCGGTACCGCGGCACTACCTATCTGGATTAATTATATGCGTGAGGCCCTGCGCGACAGTCCCGAGTCGGAGCGGCCTCTGCCCACCGGCCTCGTTCATGTCAAAATAGACCCCGACACCGGGCAGCTGGCCAGTTCCAGGCAGCGCAACGCAATTTTCGAGTACTTCCGCGAAGAACACGTACCCCGACAGAATCCGCAGGAAGAGGGCCCTGGCTCAGGCAGCCAGGGTACTGACGATTTGGTGAGGGATATCTTTTAACCGCGTCCTCCAGGCGTTTGCCCTGAAGCTGCAGTGCGTTGAGCAAGCCCGCGGCAAACGCGGCATCGTGCGCTCTAGCGCTTGGTGCTACGGCTGCCGAAACGCTTGTTGAAGCGATCCACGCGACCACCGCTATCCGCAACCTTCTGCTTGCCGGTATAGAACGGGTGACACTGGGAACACACATCGATATGAAGGTCTTCGCACAGGGTCGAGCGAGTCACTACCTGGTTGCCACAACTACAGGTCGCGGTTATTGTCTCGTACTTGGGATGGATATCTGCTTTCATAATATAAGCTCCTCGTCATTGGCACCGCCACCCAACCCCTGTCGAGCACCGTACCTGGCTATTGGAGTTGACCAATCCTCGCGGGCGCGGGGTCGTCCGGTCAAAAAATAGGCGGGCATCTTACCAGACGCGGCGCGATACGCAAGTACTTGCTACAATAGCGCTCTACCAACACTTTTCAGCCTCACAAGGGGCGTCATGTCCATACTTCGCCTCGCAATCCCCTCGCCCCTGCGCCGCTCCTTTGATTACCTACCCCCTGCCGGAACGTGCGAGGCGCAATTACACAGCCTGCAACCGGGATTGCGCGTACGCGTGCCCTTTGGACGACGCGAGGTCATCGGCTACCTGCTGGCGGTAAAGCTGGACAGTGATGTGCCGGAGAAATCGCTGAAAACCGCACTGGCAATACTGGACCCGGCACCATTGGTTAACCCGCGGCTGCTGCAGCTCTGTTACTGGGCAGCACACTACTATCATCACCCCCTGAGTGAAGTGCTCGCCGCAATCTTTCCAAAACGATTGAGGGAAGGCAAAGCGCACCAATCATTGGGGAGCGCAGGATGGCAGCTCACCACACATGGCCTGGGACTCGCCCCCGACGCCCTGGCAAGATCACCGCGCCAGGCTCAGACCCTGGCCTCGTTGCGAACGCAGGGAACTGTGGCAACAGTACAGCTCAAAGACCAGGGTATCAGTTCGACAGTATTGCGCAGCCTGCGGGACAAGGGCCTGATTGAAGAAACCATGGTGCCGTTACAGGCAGAGCCTGCCAGCAGTGCACAGGGATTGAGCCTCAACCCGGAACAGGCCGTCGCGATCAACGAATTATTAAAAACCCCTGCCGGGTTTGTTTGCCACCTGCTGGAAGGCGTCACCGGCAGTGGTAAAACTGAAATCTATCTGCAGTTGATAGCCGATTGTCTACAGCGCGGCAAGCAGGCACTGGTGCTTATCCCCGAAATCGGCCTGACGCCACAGACCCTGAACCGCTTCGAGCAGCGGTTTTCTGCCAATATCGTAGTTTTCCACTCGGGGTTGGGTGAAGCACAACGGTATCGTGCCTGGGAAGCGGCCCGTGACGGCAGTGCTCATATCGTTATCGGCACGCGCTCCGCTATTTTTACACCCCTGCGCAAGCCCGGTCTGATTATCGTGGACGAAGAGCACGACAGCTCCTACAAACAACAGGACGGTTTTCGCTACAACGCCCGGGATGTGGCAGTCAAACGAGCTCAGTTGGAAGCCTGCCCGGTACTGTTGGGCAGCGCCACGCCTTCGCTGGAGAGTCTTCACAACACCCTCGCCGGGCGTTACCGGCACCACCGGCTCACGCAGCGCGCAGGCAGTGGCCGTATGCCCACTATCGAGGCGCTTGATGTGCGTCGGCAAGCACTACAGGCAGGTCTGTCCACAGGGTTGCTAGATGCCATAAAAGACCGGCTCGAATCTGGTCAGCAGTCATTATTATTCCTCAACCGCCGCGGCTACGCCCCGACCCTGCAGTGCCACGATTGCGGCTGGATAGCCGAATGTATGGCCTGTGACGCACGCCTTACCGTCCACCGTCGCCTGCGCCGCCTGCGCTGCCATCACTGTGGCGCCTCCCGGGCATTGCCCCGGCAGTGCCCTCACTGCCACAGCAACAACTTGCTGGCCGCCGGCCTGGGTACTGAACAAACCGAGGAGTTCCTGCGCGAACAGTTTAGCCGGTGGCCGGTGTTTCGCGTGGACAGCGACTCCATGCAAGGCAAAACCGCGATGCAGGACCTGATAACAGAAATCAATAAAGGCGAACCCTGTATTTTGCTGGGGACCCAGATGCTCACCAAGGGCCATCATTTCCCTGGTGTAAACCTGGTAGCGGTTATCGACACCGACGCCATGCTGTTCAGCGCCGATTTTCGTGGTGAAGAGCGCATGGCGCAATTACTGACTCAGGTAGCAGGTCGGGCCGGCCGCGCCGGTTTGCCCGGCAGCGTCATTCTGCAAACCCACTACCCGGATCACCCCGCGCTGCAGGCCATGCTGCACTCCAGTTATGCACAGCAGGCCCGGGAACAACTCTCCCGCCGACAGGCGACAGGCATGCCCCCGGTCGGGCAGCTGGTGATTTTGCGCACCGACTGCGGCGACGCGCAGTGCGGTGAACTGTTCCTGCAAAACCTTCGCGACCAGGCTGCAGCCGACTTGCCCGTCGGGACCGCTATGATCGGGCCACTGCCTTCACCAATGCAGCGTAGAGCCGGCAAATTTCGCAGCCAGTTACTGCTGACCGCCCCCAACCGCAAGACGGCGCAGGCCGCCGCCGACATACTGGTAGCCATTGCCGAGACCCTGCCCGCCAGACGCGGGCTGAAATGGTCCATAGACATCGACCCACAGGACGTTTTCTAATGTACCGATGCAGGCGGGTACATCCCGCTGCTCTCGGGAAGCTTTATGCCCTGCTCAGTTGGAACCCCACGCGTACCGTACAGCGGGATCCACAGTGCACTGGCATAGCTTCACCAAGCGCCATTCATGTATAGTGTATCGCGCGGGTAAACCAGCCCGATAACTCATTGAAGCAAACCAGGTATATCCCCTCATAATGAAGGAAGAACTTACCCGGCTAATCCAACAAGCGCTGGATTCGCTGGTTGCCCAGGGCCAATTGCCTGACGACATCGCACCACAGGTGCAGATCGAGCGCACCCGCGACGCCAGTCACGGCGATCTGGCCTGTAATATCGCCCTCACACTGGCCAGGCCGACGCGCAAGAACCCACGCGAGCTGGCCACAATGATTTGCGATGCCCTGCCAGGCGCATCGCTGGTGACACGCACCGAAATCGCCGGCCCCGGCTTCATTAATTTTTTCCTGTCCGAGCGCAGCAACCAGGCCGTAGTGCGCACTATCCTGGAACAACGGGATACCTTCGGTAGCTGCAATGAGGGCCGCGGTCGTAAGGTGCAGGTGGAATTTGTCTCCGCCAACCCCACCGGCCCCCTGCACGTAGGCCACGGCCGCGGCGCCGCGGTGGGAGACAGCCTCTGCCGCCTGCTGACGGCCACCGGTTGGGATGTCGCCAGCGAGTTCTATTACAACGACGCAGGCGCCCAGATAGATAACCTGGCCCAGTCAGTGCGGGCCCGCTGCAAGGGCCTGGGCCCCGAAGACTCCGCATGGCCACAGGACGGCTACCGCGGCGACTATATTGTGGAACTGGCCCAGGCCTACCTGCGCGGCGACAAGGTGGACGCCCAGGATCAGCACGTGCTCGGCTCTGGCGACCCGGACAACCTGGAAGACATTCGTAAATTCGCAGTCGCCTACCTGCGGCGGGAACAGGATCTGGACCTGCAGGCCTTTGCCGTACACTTCGACCTGTACTTTCTCGAGTCCTCCCTGTACCGGGACGGTGAGGTGGAAGCCACCGTGCAACGCCTGGTCGCACAGGGCTATACCTATGAGAAGGACGGCGCCCTGTGGCTGCGCACCACCGATTTCGGCGACGACAAGGATCGGGTCATGCGCAAAAGCGACGGTGGATACACCTATTTCCTGCCGGATGTGGCCTACCACCTGAACAAGTGGCGGCGCGGGTTTGAGCGCGTCATCAACGAACAGGGCGCAGACCACCACAGCACGGTGACCCGGGTAAGGGCAGGCTTGCAGGCCCTGGAACAGGGGATCCCCAAGGGTTGGCCCGATTATGTCCTGCACCAGATGGTCACTGTCACGCGCGACGGACAGGAAGTGAAACTTTCCAAGCGCGCCGGCAGCTATGTCACCCTGCGGGATCTGGTCGATGAGGTTGGTCGGGACGCGACCCGTTATTTCCTGGCCGCCCGGGCACCCAGTTCCCAGCTGACTTTTGATATTGACCTGGCCCTGTCACAAAGCAACGACAACCCGGTGTATTACATTCAGTACGCCCACGCCAGAGTTTGCAGCATCATGCGCAAACTGGTGGAACAGGGCTGGGAGTGGCATGCGAAGGCTGCATTGCAACACCTGGACCAATTAGTTGAAGAGCAGGAAAAAGCCCTGCTGCGCCGACTGGACCACTACCCGGAAGTGGTCGCCAGCGCCGCGATAAACAGCGAACCTCACACGGTGGCTGCCTACCTGCGGGAACTGGCCGGCGATTTCCATGCCTGGTACAACGCCCACAAGACGCTGGTAGAAGACCAACACCTGCGGGATGCCCGACTGGCCCTGAGCGAAGCCGTGCGGCAGGTGATCGCCAATGGGCTTGCGTTGCTGGGTGTATCCGCGCCGGAGGCCATGTAGGTCATGGCGCAGGATTTCGCCAAGCGCAAGCGGGTGGTAAGCAGCAGAAAAGCCCCGCCCCGCAAAAAACAAGCCCAGCGCAGGCCCCGTGGCAAACAATCCCCGAAAGCTGCCGGCAATGGCTGGCGCTGGTATGGGGCGGGAGTGTTAACCGGGGTTTTCCTCAGTTTCCTGTTGTACCTGGGTACCTTGCCCACCCCCGGCGGTACTGCGCAAGAGCAACCCGGTGGAGCCCAGGCGACAGCGCAGCCCCCCAAACCCCGCTTTGATTTCTATACCATGCTGCCGGGACAGACCACGGATGTTGAAGTCGAACCTGCGCCCGAGACTGTCAAGCCCAGGAGCGGTAATACCCCCACCGATTACTACCTGTTGCAAACGGGGTCTTTCCGACAGCGGGAAGACGCCGACCGGCGCCGGGCAGAGCTACTGCTATTGGGCCTTACTCCCATGGTGGAGGAAACCAACGGTGATAACGGCCGCTGGTACCGGGTGTACGTTGGCCCCTTCGAATCCCAATCAAAAATGGCCAGGGCCCGCAGTCTCACTGCCAACCAGAATATCGACACCCTGCTGCTAAAACGCAGTAAACCCTAAAACAGTGTCCTGTCCACTTGAAATCTGCGGCCGCCACCCCATATCAGCCGGACTAGCCGGAGCAGGAGACCCAGCGTGGAGCAGTTCAGAGGTACGACCATTCTTTGTGTACGTCGCGGCAACAGCGTGGTTATTGGCGGCGACGGACAGGTATCCATGGGCAATACGATAATGAAGGGCAATGCCCGCAAGGTAAGGCGCCTCTACCAGGACAAGGTCCTGGCGGGATTCGCTGGCGGCACCGCCGACGCTTTCACCCTGTTCGAGCTGTTTGAGGCGAAGTTGGACAAACACCAGGGCAATCTGGTGCGCGCCGCGGTGGAATTGGCCAAGGCCTGGCGCTCCGAGCGCGCCCTGCGGCAACTGGAAGCGCTGTTGGCCGTGGCGGACAAGGATACCTCCCTCGTCATAACCGGCAATGGCGACGTGATCGAACCCGAAGACAACCTGATAGCCATCGGCTCCGGCGGACCCTTTGCCCAGGCCGCAGCCCGCGCCCTGCTCGATAACACCGAGCTGGACGCCCGTACCGTCGTGGAGAAGGGCCTTGGCATCGCCGCTGATATCTGCATCTACACCAACCATAATCGAACCATAGAACAACTGGAATTTTAGTCCCTAGTGTACCTCGTCACTCATAATGCAACATTCAGAGCCTCCCAATTCGCTCGCTGTAAGGCGCAGTTCGCAGGGAATGTAGGTACCTTTCCAAGAGCTGCAACGCGGCAGCGGGCGAATTGGGTGGCTCCCTGCGGGCGAGCCGCCAAGGGGCCATCAGCTGCGTTGCGCTTGCTTGACGTAGGCCCGCTATGCCTGCGAAAACGCGTCTTGCTGCTAGCCCCTTGGCGACTCGCTGAATGTTACATTATGAGTGACGAGGTACACCAGTATGTCTAGCATGACCCCACGCGAGATCGTTCACGAACTCGACAAACACATCATCGGCCAGGACGAGGCCAAGCGCGCCGTGGCCATCGCCCTGCGCAACCGCTGGCGTCGCATGCAACTGCCCGAGGAGTTGCGCGCTGAGATCACCCCCAAGAACATCCTGATGATCGGTCCCACCGGCGTGGGCAAAACTGAAATCGCCCGCCGTTTGGCCAAACTGGCCAATGCGCCCTTCGTCAAGGTCGAGGCTACCAAGTTTACCGAGGTGGGCTATGTCGGTCGCGATGTAGAATCCATTATCCGCGACCTGGCCGATGTGGCGGTAAAAATGTACCGCGAGCAAGAGATGACCAGGGTACGCTTTCGGGCTGAGGAAGCCGCAGAAAAGTGTGTCCTGGATATACTCCTGCCCCCGGCGCGCGACACAGAAACCGACTCATCATCCGCCACCCGTCAACTGCTGCGCAAAAAACTGCGCGAAGGCGATCTCGACGACAAGGAAATTGAAATAGAAATCAGCGCCGGCACCCCAGGCATGGAGATTATGGCGCCACCCGGTATGGAGGAAATGACCAACCAACTGCAGAGCATGTTTTCCAATATGTCCAGAACCCAGAGCAAGACCCAGAAAATGCCGATCAAGGCCGCTTTTGAAGCACTGTGCGACGAAGAAGCCGGCAAAATGGTCAACGAGGAAGAACTCAAGCAAAAAGCCATTGAGGCCGCCGAACAAAACGGTATCGTTTTCCTGGATGAATTGGACAAGGTGGCCAAGCGTGCCGAAGGCGCCGGGGCTGACGTTTCCCGCGAGGGCGTGCAGCGCGATTTATTGCCCCTGATCGAAGGCTCCACTGTCACCACCAAGCACGGCATAATCAAGACCGACCATATCCTGTTTATCGCCTCTGGCGCCTTCCACCTGGCCAAGCCCTCAGATTTGATCCCCGAACTGCAGGGTCGCCTGCCCATTCGCGTAGAACTGGCCGCGCTGACACCGGAGGATTTCGAACGCATCCTGACCGAGCCCGATGCTTCCCTGACCGAGCAATACCAGGCTCTGCTGGCTACCGAAGGGTTACAGGTGCAATTCAGCGAGGACGGCCTGCGCCGCATCGCCGAAACCGCCTGGCAGGTAAACGAAAGAACCGAGAATATCGGTGCTCGCCGACTGCACACCGTGATGGAGCGGCTGCTGGAAGAGACGTCCTTCACTGCGGCCGATGCCGGCCTGCAGGATGAACCCCTACTGGTCAATGCCGCTTACGTGGACTCCCAGTTGCAAGAGCTTAGCGCGGACGAAGACCTGTCCCGCTTTATCCTGTAAGACTATGAGCGAACAGCAAAGGCCCATCGGTATCCAGCTACATACCCGCTCCAGGGAGCTGGAGCTGGAATATACGGGCGGGGAACGCTACTCCCTCAGCTGCGAATACTTACGGGTGTACTCGCCATCCGCGGAAGTTGGCGGCCACGGCCCCGGCCAGGAAGTGCTGCAAACCGGTAAAATAAGCGTCGGCATCAGCGCCATCAAACCCGTGGGTAATTATGCCCTGCAGCTGGTCTTTGACGACGGTCATGACACGGGCCTCTACTCATGGCCCTATCTGTACCAGCTCTGTGTCGAGCAGCAGGTGCGCTGGCAGGATTACCTGGACCGCCTGATCCAGGCCGGCGCCAACCGCGATCCCGATGTACAGGTCCTGAAATTCGAGTTGTAGCCCCGCCGCTGTCACCGTCTGGTCACCGACCTGACCAGACGCTCGCATCGCGTTACAATGGGTCATTAACCGATGTTCGGGTGCAACCCTTATGAGCGAAAAAGACACTACTCACTTCGGCTACAAACAAGTCGACAAAGACGCCAAGGCGGGTATGGTGGCCGATGTCTTTCATTCGGTGGCATCACGCTATGATCTGATGAACGACCTGATGTCCGGTGGTATCCATCGCATCTGGAAGCGCTTCACCATTGAACTGAGTGGCGTACGCAAGGGCCATGCGGTGCTGGATATCGCCGGTGGCACCGGTGATCTGGCGGCCCGTTTCGCGGATATCGTGGGCCCTGAGGGCCGTGTGGTATTGGCCGACATCAATGATTCAATGTTGCAGGTGGGCCGCGACAAGCTGCTGGACATGGGCCACCAGGGCAACCTCGAGTTTGTCCAGGCAGACGCCCAGTTCCTGCCGTTCCCCGATGACAGCTTCGACTGCATCACCATTGCTTTTGGCCTGCGCAACGTCACCGACAAGGACACTGCCCTGCGCTCCATGCTGCGCGTGCTGAAGCCCGGGGGCCGTCTGCTGGTACTGGAGTTTTCCAAACCGGAAAACCAGCTGTTGAGCAAGGCATACGATACTTATTCCTTTCGTTTATTGCCGTTAATGGGCCGACTGATAGCGAACGACAGCGAGAGCTACCAGTATCTGGCGGAATCCATCCGCATGCACCCGGATCAGGACACGCTCAAGGAAATGATGGAAGACGCGGGCTTCAACCGTTGTGAATATCACAACATGACCGGGGGCGTCGTCGCACTGCACAAGGGCGTTAAGGCCTGACATGAACCCCACCTTGCACACGGCAGCCGTGGCTGCACTGGAAACGGCACTGAACCGCACTCTGGAACTGGCACCGGGCAGCCTGGCTGAACTGGAGCAGCTGAGCGACTGCGTGTTCGCCCTGCATTGCACGGCACCGCCACTGGATATCTATTTACAACCGGGCGGCGACGGGTTTCGCCTCATGGGTCTCTACGATGGCCCGGTAACCACCAGTGTCCGCGGAGAGGCCTCAGACTTTACCGAATTGGCCACCGCGACAGACCCCACCTCCATGCTGATCAATGGCCAATTGCAGCTGGAAGGCGACAGCGGTCCCCTGATCGAGTTGCAGAAGATCCTGGCAACACTGGATATGGACTGGGAAGCTCCGTTGGTAGCCACCCTGGGTGATGTTGGAGGCCATCAGGTGGCCCGGATGTTGCGTTCCCTTTTCAGCTGGGGCAGGCATGCGACTGACAGCCTGACACGGCAACTGGACGAGTTTATCCATGAAGAGGCCAGATTAACCCCGCCGCGCCTGGAACTGGAGGATTTCTACCGGGATGTGCAGGAGCTTGGCCAGCGCGTCGAACGCCTGCAGTCGCGCACAAGCCGCCTGCGCCAGCGCCTGCAGAAAGTGCGAGCCTGATATGTCTCGTGTCCGGCGCCTGGCCACAATACTGCGAACCGTGGGTCGCTACCGGCTGGACGAGTTCATTGACATCGAGCTGTTACCCACCCTGCCACGGATCGCCATGGCTCTGTCACCCTGGCGCCTGTACCGGGCACCGGACCTGTCCAGAGGCGTGCGCCTGCGCCGCACCCTGGAGGAACTGGGCCCGGTATTCATCAAGTTTGGACAGATGCTATCCACCCGCCGCGACCTGTTGCCCGAGGATATCGCCAATGAGCTGGCCAAGTTACAAGACGACGTTCCCCCCTTCCCCGAGCAGCAGTCCATTGCCATTATTGAAAAGGCGTTGGGCAAGCCGGTAGGAGAACTGTTCGCCGCATTCGACCCCACCCCCATGGCATCGGCATCCGTGGCACAAGTGCACACAGCCACACTGCACAGCGGGGAAAAGGCCGTGGTGAAAGTCGTGCGCCCGGATATCGAGCCGATCATCCGTCAGGACCTGGCGCTGCTGTTTACCCTGGCCAAACTGGTCGCCAAATACCTGCCTGACGGGCGACGCCTGCGCCCGGTGGAAGTGGTGTCCGACTACAAGCTTGTCATTCTGGACGAGTTGGACCTGAGCCGGGAGGCTGCGAACGCCTGCCAGCTGCGCCGCAATTTTGAGAACAGCAAACTGGTCTACATACCAGAGGTATACTGGGACTACACCTGTCGCAATGTATTCACCATGGAGCGCATCTCAGGGATACCGGTAACCGACATGGACGCCCTGCGCGCCCAAGGCACCGACTTCAAAGTACTGGGCGAGCGCGGGGTGGAGATATTTTTCACCCAGGTGTTTCGCGACAGTTTTTTCCATGCGGATATGCATCCGGGCAATATTTTTGTAGATGCCACCGACCCTGCCGATCCCACTTATATTGCGGTGGACTGCGCCATTGTCGGCAGCCTCAGTGACGCAGACCAGTACTACCTGGCCCGTAACCTGCTCGGCATTTTCCGTCGTGATTACCGCGAGGTGGCACAGCTGCATGTGGAGTGCGGCTGGGTACCACCACAAACCCGGGTACAGGACTTTGAATCGGCTCTGCGCGCGGTCTGCGAGCCTATATTTGAACGTCCCATCAGTGAAATTTCCTTTGGCCAGTTATTGATCTACCTGTTCCGCACCGCCAGTCGCTTCGACATGGAAGTACAACCCTCCCTGGTGTTACTGCAGAAAACTTTACTAAATATCGAGGGCCTGGGCAGACAGTTGTACCCAGATCTCAACTTGTGGGATACGGCGCAACCCTTTCTGGAGGAGTGGGTACAGGAACGCTATTCGCCCCAGTCGTTACTCAAGCGCCTGCAACACCATGCACCGTCCTGGCTGGAACAACTGCCGCAGCTACCCGATGTGATACTGGACAACCTGCAGCAATCGCGCGAAGTCGAACAGCGTTTTATCCAACAGCAACAACGCCTGGAAGAACTACAGAACCGGAATCAGGAAAACAACCAGCAACGGCGCCGTCATCTGGTGGCAGCCATCGCCTGTGCGGGAGCCGCTATCAGTGTGTTCCCCGGCGCCTGGCAGCAGTTGGCTGACGCACCCGTTATCAGTTGGCTACTGGCGGGGCTGGTGGTAAGTCTGCTGTGGCCGAGGAGTACCTGAAAATATGTGCCATAATGCGCGTCCAGCAGGAATATTGTTATGACTGAGCCCAGCGCGGTAACACGGGAGATCCGGTGGAATGAGCAAGGGCTGGTTCCAGCCATTGCCCAGGACTGGCAGACCGGTGAAGTGTTGATGCTCGCATGGATGAATAGCGATGCCCTGGAGCTAACCATCAGGGAGGGCCGCGCCATCTACTGGTCTCGCTCGCGCCAGGCCCTGTGGCGCAAGGGCGAGGAATCGGGGCACGTACAACAGTTGAAGGAACTGCGCATCGACTGCGACGCGGACACAGTCTTGATGAAAGTTGACCAGGTCGGCGGTATCGCCTGCCACACCGGACGACGCAGTTGTTTTTACCGGGTGCTGGAGAGCGGTGATTGGCGAGTCACCGACGTGGTCCTCAAACGACCCGATGAGATCTACGGGAAAGAGTCCTCAACCAGGAAAGAGTCCTCAACCAAAAAAGAGTCCTCAACCAGGAAAAAGCCATGAGCGATGTGCTGGACAAATTGGCGGCAACCCTTGCGGCACGCAGGCAGGCAGACCCCAAGCAATCCTATGTGGCGAGCCTGCATCACAAGGGCCTGAACAAGATCCTGGAAAAGGTCGGAGAAGAGGCCACCGAGGTTATCCTGGCGGCCAAAGACGCCCAATCGGGGGGAGATCGCAGCGCCCTTATCGGCGAGGTAGCAGATTTATGGTTTCACAGTATGGTGATGCTTTCCCATCTGGAAATAGATATAAGTGAAGTGATTCAATGCCTGGACAGCCGTATTGGTGTCTCCGGGCTTGAGGAAAAGGCAGCGCGCAACAAATAGCCCTGCACGGAATAAAGGTATCAGGAGGTAATTATGGGTATCGGTGGAATTAGTATCTGGCAATTATTGATCATACTGGCGATTGTCATCATGTTGTTCGGCACCAAACGGCTGCGCACACTGGGCAGTGATCTGGGCAGCGCAGTGAAAGGCTTTCGCAAGACCATGTCAGACGACGGTGAAGCCACGAAGCCGGGAGACGAAGAGCAGCCGGGCAACGCTGCCGATGATGCCGCCAAGGAAAAGTAGAGCCTGAATGTTCGACATAGGTTTTGCCGAGCTTGTCATCATCGCGGTGGTGGGCCTGTTGGTCATTGGACCAGAGCGCCTTCCGGGAACGATTCGGACGGCAAGCCTGTGGCTGAACCGCATCAAACGCGGCTTTAATGACATCAAACAGGAAGTACAGCAGGAGTTACACAACGACTCGGTAATGCAGGAATTACGCAACACCGGCGAACAGTTCAAGAAACATACTGAAGGTATCGGACAGGATATTCAGGGCGCCACCGACTCGCTCTCCCAACCTGCACCAGAGGACACTCCCACCCCCGATAACACGGAATTATCGCAGGAAAAAAGCATCGAATGAGCGAGCCCGAAGCCACAGACCAGCCACTGCCACTGATCGCTCATCTCACTGAATTACGCAATAAGCTACTGCGGGCCCTACTGGCCGTGCTGATCATGTTCCTCTGCCTGTTTCCTTTCGCCAACGAGATCTACACTTTCGTCTCGGAGCCGTTGCGCACCCTCTTACCCGAAGGGTCGACCATGATTGCCACCGGGGTCGCCTCGCCCTTCCTCACACCGTTCAAGCTCACCATGGTGGCAGCGGTCTTCCTGGCCATACCCTACGTGCTGTACCAGATATGGAGCTTTATCGCCCCGGGTATGTACAGACATGAGAAGCGCCTGGCGATTCCCCTGCTGGTGTCCAGCGTCTTGCTGTTCTATGCGGGAGCGTCTTTTGCCTACTTCGTGGTGTTTCCGCTGATATTCCTGTTTTTTACCAACGCCGGGCCGGAAGATATCACCATGATGACCGATATCAACAGCTACCTGGATTTTGTATTGAAGCTGTTTTTTGCCTTCGGGCTGGCCTTCGAAATCCCCATCGCCGCGGTGCTGATGATATGGGCCGGTATTACCACGCCGCAAGACCTGGCGAAAAAGCGCCCCTATATCATCGTTGGCTGCTTCATATTCGGCATGTTGCTGACCCCGCCCGATATCATATCTCAGGCATTGCTGGCCATACCCATGTGGATGCTGTTTGAAGTCGGGATATTTTTCGGACGCTTTATCCAACGAAAAAACCCGGAAACGGAAGACAATTAATGGCTTCTAATCCGTTTGAACACACCCCCGGGTCAGAAGGATTCCCTTCACCACTCCCGATACCGGGCCTCCTCAGGCGATACAAACTCCGCATTGCCGGCGCCACTATCGCGAGCTGATTCGCAGGCCATGGATATCACCTCCAGTGACTCCACCAGCGCCTCTATACCGATCCACTCCAGCATGGTGCCACGCTCAACCTTCCAGCTGTCAGACCGGTTTTGTCGCTCAGACAAAAACGCCGGCACAATGGCCGGCGTTAAAAGTATTTCTAAAGCTAATCGATCAGTTGAATTCGCGAATCAGGCCGCCGATGGAATCCTTGGCATCGCCAAACAGCATTCGCGTGTTGTCCTTGTAGAACAACGGGTTCTCGATGCCGGCAAAGCCGGAAGCCATGGAGCGCTTCAAGACGAACACCGTGCGGGCATAGTCGACATTGATTATCGGCATGCCGTAGATCGGGGAGGACTCCGACTCCCGGGCCGCGGGATTCACCACGTCATTGGCACCGATCACTATCGCCACATCCACGTTCTCCATGCGCGGGTTGATGTCATCCATCTCCAGCAACTGGTCATAGGGCACGTCTGCTTCAGCGAGCAATACGTTCATATGGCCCGGCATACGCCCCGCCACCGGGTGAATACCGAAGTTCACCTCGGTGCCATTTTGTTCCAGGAGTTCGGTCAATTCCTTAACCACATGCTGGGCCTGCGCCACCGCCATGCCGTAACCGGGCACGATGGCCACATTACTCGCCGCTTCCAGCACGTAGTAGGCGTCTTCGACAGTGATGGGCTTGATCTCGCCCTCGACTGTACTCTCTTCCACCTTGCCACTGCCAAAACCGCTGAACAGTACATTGCCCAGGGAGCGGTTCATCGCCTTACACATGATCTGGGTCAGGACAATGCCCGAGGCGCCCACCAGGGAACCGGCCACGATCAGGACGTTGTTGTCCACCGCGAAACCCGCGGCGCACGCCGCCAGGCCGGAATAGGAGTTCAACAGGGAGATTACCACCGGCATGTCGGCGCCGCCGATGGGGATAACCACCATCACGCCAAATACCAACGACAGGGTAATCACCAGGAACAGCCAAAAGCCGCCACCCGACCCGGCACAAAACATCACCGCACTGAGCACGATGCCCAGTACGATCAGGCTGTTGACCACCTGTTGGCCGTTGAACAGGACCGCACCACTGTCAATTTTCTCACTGAGCTTGCCATAGGCAACCATGCTGCCGGTAAACGTCACGCCACCAATCAGGATGGACAAGATAATCGTCACCAGTGTGAAAGTCTCGGAGGACGGGCTAAATGCCGCCCAGCCTACCAACAGACTGGCCAGACCGCCAAAACCATTGAACAGGGCTACCATTTCCGGCATGGCGGTCATCTGCACCATGCGCGCCGCCGCGCCGCCAATGGCGCCGCCGATAACGAAACCGAAGACAATCCACTGAAAGTCGACAATGCCCTGGTCCAGCAGGGCCGCCACTACAGCTAACAACATACCCAGTGCCGAGATCGAATTGCCGCGCCTGGCGGTTGCCGGAGAGCCCAGCTGTTTCAAGCCATAGATAAACAGGGCTGCGGATACAACGTAAGCAAATTGAATCAGAATATCCATAGCGCCTAGCCCTCCTTCTTCTTGAACATGGCGAGCATGCGGTCGGTAACTAGGTAACCACCCACCACATTGATGGAGGCAAGAGCTACCGCCGCCGCGCCCAGCCAGTTGGCCAGATCATGCTGACCGGTACCGGCCAGGCTAATCGCGCCCACCACGGTAATACCCGAGATGGCGTTGGCGCCGGACATCAGTGGCGTATGCAGGGTCGCCGGCACCTTACTGATCAGTTCGAAGCCCAGGAAAATGGACAACATCAGGATAAATGTCAGGAAAATTTCTGCAGGTATCATGTCAGGCACCCCCTTCCAGAATGTTCTTGATGGTTTCGTTTACCACTTCACCACCGTGGGTGATGATGCAGCCGGGTAGAATATCGTGTTCGAAATCCACCGCAAACATGTGTTGTTCTTCATGCCAGTTGTCTTCCACCAGGTTGAACAGGTTGGAGGAATACATCTGACTGGCGTCGCGGGCCACTTCACCGGCCAGGTTACCCTTGCCAATAATGGTGACGCCGGCCCACTCCACAATCTCATTGGGCACCGAGCCCTCGACATTGCCGCCGGTTTCAGCGGCCATATCGACAATAACCGAGCCGGGGGCCATGCCCTCGACCATGTCTCTGGTGACCAGCACCGGTGGTTTGCGACCGAATACCTGGGCGGTGGTAATCACCACGTCGGATTTGGCGATAACGTCCTTCTGGGCCTGGCGCTGTATGGCCACCTGCTCCGGAGTCAGCTCCTTGGCATAGCCACCGGCGGTTTCGCCGGTCTCGCCCAGATCGATCTCCAGGAACTTGGCGCCCAGGGACTGCACCTGTTCCGCCACCACCGGACGGGTGTCGAAAGCGGTGACTTTGGCGCCCAAACGCTTGGCGGTGGCGATGGCCTGCAGGCCCGCCACTCCGGCGCCGATAACGAACACGTTGGCGGGCTTGAGGGTGCCCGCCGGCGTCATCATCATGGGAAAGATACGCGGCAAGTGCGTTGCCGCCTCTATGACCATCACATAGCCCGCCAAGTTGGCCTGGGAACTCAGAGCATCCATCTTCTGGCTGCGGGTGGTACGGGGAATCATTTCCATACTGAGGGCAGTCACGCCCTGCTCCTTCAACGCATTGACCAACTCGTGTTCGTTGAAGGGGTCCAGGTAGCTGATATGGATACAGCCGCGCTGCATCAGCTTGACCTCTTCCAGCTCCGGCTTACGCAATCGCAGCAGCAGATCGGCGCTGCCGAACAGCTCCGCGCGATCCTGGGAAACGGTGGCACCGGCTTCGGTGTATTCAGCATCAGTGAAACCGGAACCGGCCCCCAGACCGGATTCGATAACCAGGCTGGCACCCAGCTTGCACAACTTCTTGGCATGATCAGGCGTGATCGGTACCCGGTTTTCTCCCGGGTGGGTTTCCTTGGGAATGGCGATGCGCATAGCGGTGTGTACCCCCGTATTTATTGTATGTTTTGACTGCCAGTCATCTCAGGCACCGGCGACTGTAGCACAGCTGTCACGTCGCTGGAACAATGACCACTATTCATTCACTGAATCTCGACCATAGAATTCATCGCCGGTTACGGGCCAGCGGTGTTAAGTGAACAACACCAGATGGCAGGTCCGTAGTGTGAGTTCCGCTGTGCGGATCGGGACAATAAAGTGCCGTCCAAGAAATCGAGTCAGCTGCGTTCCCAATCGAAAGCCAGCACTTCCCGGATATCCGATACCCCTGTCACCAACATCAACAACCGATCAACCCCCAGCGCGACCCCGCTACAACTTGGCAAGCCGTGGGACATAGCCGCCAACAGGCGCTCATCCAGCGGCCGCTCAGACAGTCCATGTTCCCGCCGTCGTAAATTATCCTGCTCAAACCGTTGCCGCTGCTCAGCCGCATCAGTGAGCTCAAAATAACCGTTGGCCAACTCCATACCGTCCACATACAACTCAAAACGCTGGCCGACAATGACATCATCAGCCGGGACGAGACACGACAGCGCCGCCTGGGAAGCCGGGTAATCATAGACAAAACACATCCCCAGCACGGCGAGTTGCGGCTCAATCAAGTGGCTCATCAACAGATCCAGCCACAAATCTCGATCGCCAGACAGGCTACCCGGATCAAGCTGTTCACGGGCAACAGCTTGCAACTGGTCAATGGAGGCAGTGCAAGGGTCTATCTCAAGTAAATCCAGGAATAGCTGGCGGTAACTGCGCTTGTGCAGTGGTCGCTCACCCAGGCAGAGGCGCACCAGGTCAGCTACCTCATCCATTAGCTGGTGCTGCCCAAATCCCGGGCGGTACCATTCCAGCAGAGTGAACTCCGGATTGTGGCGGGCACCGACTTCCCCGTCGCGAAAGGCCTTGCCAATCTGGAAGACGGACTCACCGTAGGCGGCCAGCAGGCGTTTCATTGCATACTCAGGGGATGTCTGCAGGTATCGCGGCTGGCGCAGGGAGACACCCTGCTCAACCATTAATGGCTCTATAGCCGGATCGGTGACACCGCTCACACACAGCAGAGGCGTCTCGACTTCAAGGATGCCGCGCGCAGCAAAAAACTGGCGCAGCTTGCACAGCAGGGCCGCCCGTGCCCGGATCCGCCCTATGCCCGCGGTCGGCTGCCAGTCCACTACTTGCTGGCGCGACCCTGGTATTCACCGGTGCGGGTATCAACGCGAATCACCTCACCCTGGCTGAGAAACAGAGGGACCTTTACCACAGCGCCAGTACTTAGCGTGGCCGGCTTGGTGCCGCCGCTGGCTGTGTCGCCCTTGAGGCCCGGATCGGTCTCAACAACTTCCAGTTCGACAAAGTTGGGCGGTGCGATTGACAGCGGCGCACCGTTGTAGAGTGTGACTTCACACTTATCTTGTTCTTTCAGCCACAAGCGCGCATCGCCTACAGCCTTGGCGTCAGCCTGGTGCTGTTCGAAGGTATCAGGCTCCATGAAATGCCAGAACTCACCATCGGTATAGAGATATTCCATGGTGCGGTCCATAACATCCGCCCCCTCCAGGCTCTCCCCGGATTTGAAGGTGCGCTCCCACTGTCGCCCGGTCTTCAAGTTGCGCAGTTTCACCCGGTTGAAGGCCTGCCCTTTGCCGGGTTTCACGAACTCATTATCAAGAATGCTACAAGGATCGCCATCCAGCATGACTTTTAGGCCCGAGCGGAACTCGTTGGTGGAGTAGTTCGCCATGATGCTCTCGTTCTATTATTTAAAAAGGGCGCTAATGATACCTCAGTGTACCTCGTCACTCATAATGTAACATTCAGCGAATCGCCAGATGCCACCGGTAAGGCGCGTTTTCGCCGGTATAGTGCCCGATAAAGCGGGGCAGGCTCTGGACCTATGTCAGGAAATCGCACCAGTGTACCGACCAATGGCAG
>Ga0164315_10000107_pt1 | contig 45988 bp, 36 predicted proteins | sample GuaBasSedimGuay6_FD_113737 | JGI IMG/M metagenome (GOLD analysis project Ga0164315, IMG submission 113737) | Subseafloor sediment microbial communities from Guaymas Basin, Gulf of California, Mexico - Guay6, Core 4569-2, 0-3 cm | ecosystem: Environmental > Aquatic > Marine > Hydrothermal vents... | reverse complement strand
TGGGGTGAAGGTGACGGTATTATTGGGCTTTCCCTTAATGACAGACCGGCCAACCTGTTAGTGATAGCCGGTAGACAATCGACTGGTGCATTTGCCTGGAAGATTGCTGAAGGTCGCAATGACATGCCTTCTTTTCGTCATCCCCTCACCGAAGAAGAGATATGGCACGTGGTCAATTTTATTGAATCACTGGAAAATGAAATCGGCTCCGCAGGACAACCCGTTGTTATCCGCCGCTGTGCTAACTGTCATGGGGTGGCGGGTAAGTCAATTTACGAGCCGTGGCCGGATTTGCCGGAAATGAGCCAACAGGAAATCGAAAGGAAATTATTTGCTCACCGTAAGCAGGTGATTGAAGACAGTACTATGTCCCAGGTAACCTTTGATCTTACCGACGAAGAGATTAGAGAAGCGGCTCGATATTATGCGGCCTTTTACCGCGAAGATCAGCGAATGGAAGAAGGGCATATCGACGAGTGATAATGTCCGTCGCCAGACGAGCCATTACCCTGATAGCTTCAATTGGCCAGCTACTGTTCCAGGCCAGGCGGTTTCAGGCCAGGCAGTTCCAGTCCAGACGGTTTCAGGCCAGACAACTCTCGTATGTGACCGATGTGCTCACCACCCCAAAAGAGCTCATCGCCGATTAGATAAGAGGGCACGCCGAATACACCTGAGGCTTCGGCGTGTTGCTGAATTTGTCTTAGTTCATCGGGGCCGTTTCTGCTCAGGTATTTGACAAAACCATTGGCATCAATGCCGGATTGTTGAAGGGCCGACTGGATCGCCGTTGGGTCTTCAATATCCAGTTTACGCTGCCAGAACTGCTCAAAAACCAGCTGGTGGTAGTTTTTGAAATCACCATGTTGTTTGGCGTATAAAAACCCTATATGCGCGACTGAGGAGTCAAATATTTTGCGTGGACCGCGAAGGGTTAAGCCGCGACGATTGGCTTCGCGGCGGCAATCCATATAAGAGTACTTAACACGTCGCCACTGATGGGCATTGCGGGTCTGTATCAGGTCGTTGCCGGAAGCATCGAGTTCTGCGGCACCCAGAAAGCTGGGAATGTCTAGTGTATGGGGTAACCACTCGACATTCTGGCCGGTATCGACGTGGAGACGAAAGACTTCTTCCTGGGCAAGATAGGCATAGGGGCTTTTGTAGTCGAAATAATGAATTATTTTTGGTATGGATGAGGTCATGAATAAATACGCCCAGTTTTTCTGCCAGTGTTTTTTTGTATTTAACGCGGTTTGGTATTGCTATATTACGGGCTAAAACGATAGTCTAAGCAATCAAAAAAACCTGTAAGTCACGTCTAGCACAGGTATATTTGTTTAATCAATAGCTGATCCCGACAGCAGGGGTTCTGGAACTGCAGCTATGGGCTTTGTTGTGGTAGTGCAGGAATTAAAGGTAATACGTAAAACATAAAGGTATTTATGTCTAATATTGAATTTCTAAAAGCACTTGGCCGTTTATTGATCGGTGTATTTGCTCTGTTTTATCTCGGTGTTTGTGCTCAGGCAGCCAAGCCAGAAGAAACTGAACTGCTGGTAAAACGTCAACCTGTTTATGATATGAAGTCACTATTTGCCTCTGTGCAAACAGTGGATGTGACCCTGGCTCGTGCCCGTATCGGCGGCACATTGGTCGAGCTGTTAGTTGATGAAGGCGATACAGTTGAAGCGGGCCAAAAACTGGCGCGAGTTCGTGATCCAAAGCTGAGACTACAAATCGCAGCTTCGGCTTCAAAATTGCGTTCTTTAGAAGCACAGCTACAACTGGCGAAGACAACTTTACAGCGGGTATCGAAGCTGTATAAGCGGGGGAAAATCAGTGAGGCAAAGCTAGATGAGGCACAGACCAGGGTCGATGTGGTCAGTGCAGATATTGCCGCATTGAAGTCGGATCAGGGGGTGATTCTGCAAGCGCAAATTGAAGGCGATGTTTTGGCTCCTGCCAGCGGTCGGGTGCTGAAAGTAAATATTACCCAGGGTTCGGTGGTTTTACCGGGTGAAGCGATTGCTAGCATAGCTGCTGAGAGCTATATTTTGCGCTTGATGTTGCCTGAACGCCATGCGCGTTTTATCAAACAGGGTGATACTGTACTGGTTGGCCAACGGGGCATGCTTGACAGTAGTTTTATAGCTGAGGACCGAGCCTATAGAGAGGGTGTGATCACTCAGGTGTACCCAGAACTCGATAACGGCCGGGTCGTTGCCGATGTGACGGTTGAGGGCCTCGGCGATTTTTTTATTGGTGAGCGTGTCAGGGTGTGGGTATCCACAGACAAACGACAGGCTTTCGTCATCGCGGCTGAGTACCTTCACCGCCGTTACGGTCTCAGCTATGTTTATTTGTCCCGGGGTGTAGAAGTTGTGGTTCAGCCTGGTCAGGCGGTTGAAGGTGGAGTCGAGATATTGTCTGGTTTGCGGGAGGGTGACGTGCTTGTCAAAGCACCTGGGCAACCTGTCGCGGGTATAAGCAAGGCTGCAGAATGAGCGTTTCGTTGGGCGTAGCAGGGCGTATTAGCCAGGCATTTGTTCAATCTGCGTTAACACCTTTAATTCTGGTTATCGCCGTTGTACTAGGTGGCATAGCGTTATCTGGTATGCCTCGCGAGGAAGAGCCTCAAATAACAGTGCCCTTCGTCGATATCCTGGTGTCGGCGCCAGGACTTAGGGCCGAGGACATTGTTGAACTGGTCACCAAACCCTTTGAGGACATCCTTAAAGGTATCGATAATGTTGCACACATTTACTCGATGACCCGTGATGATGGTCTTGCGATTACCGTCCGCTTTGATACCGGTCATGATGACGATTCGGCTATCGCTCGGATTAACGACGCGATTGATGCCAACAAATACCGACTACCACAGAATATTCCTGAGCCTCTGGTCATTGGTCGTAGTATCGATGATGTGGCCGTCATCGTATTAACGCTGTCAGCGTATCCGGGCAATGAAGGTCGATGGACGACGGAAATGCTTACTGAGCTGGCCGAAGAATTAAACCATGAGCTGATTAAAGTCGACGATGTTGGTCTTACCTACATCGTTGGGGGCCATCCAAAGGAAATTCGCGTCGAGCCCGACCCCGAACTACTGTCGCTCTATGGTGTGACGCTAAATCAGGTGGTGGAAAAAGTACGCAACGCCAACCGGGCTTTCCTGACCGGTAGCCTGCGTCACGACGACAGGGCAATGACCGTCATTGCTGGACAAACCCTGCAAGGCGCCACCGATATCGGCTTACTGGTGATTACCACTTTTGATGGCCGTCCGGTTTATATGCGTGATGTGGCAAAGATAGTCACTGGCGCCAGTCTTGATGATCACAGTGTTCGGCAGATGTTGCCGGTGCAGGATGAAAACGGTAACAAAACCTTTAAAAGTATGTCTGCTGTCAGTCTGGCTATAGCCAAGCGCAAGGGTGCCAATGGTGTTGAAATTAGCAAGGATGTATTAAAACGCCTGGAACTGATCCGAGGTCGCATGATCCCGGATGAAGTGAAAGTTGAAGTGACAAGGGATTATGGGGCCACTGCTGAGCATAAAGCTAATGAACTGATGGGCCACTTGCTGCTGGCTACCGCTGCCATTGTGATCATCATGGCCCTGTTTTTAGGCTGGCGTGAGGGTTTGGTTATTCTGGTGGTTATTCCAGCGACTGTCTTGCTCACATTCTTTGTTTGCTGGTTGCTTGATATCAGCCTTAACAGGCTGACTATGTTCGGTATTATTTTCGCTATCGCTATTCTTGCTGACGATGCCATTGTGGTGATCGAGAATATATCCAGACATTGGAAGATGCTCAATGGCCGCAGTTGGAAGGAGGCCACTATTGATGCTGTTGCCGAGGTGGGTAATCCGACCATTATTGCCACCTTTACTGTGGTGGCCGCTATGTTACCGATGCTCTATAGCACTGGATTTAATGGCCCCTTTATGAGGCCGATACCAATATCTGCCTCGGCGGCGATGATTTTTTCCTTGCTATTGGCATTGATAGTCGTGCCCTGGGCGATGCTTAAACTGCGGCACGGGAAAGATGATGTCACCGCCAGTCATCTTGAAGAGGGGGCGGAGCAGGTTCCCGACTCGGAGGCCGATCTGGAAGTGGCCCAGGGCGGTATATTCGGCGCCTATTACCGTAAAGTTGTAAGTGTTATGTTGCTGACGCCGGGCAGAGCAAAGCTGGCCCTGTTGGCGGTAGTTGTGTTTACTTTGTTAACGTTTTTGATGCCTTACTACCGCTTGGTGATTTTTAAAATTATGCCGTTTGATGACAAGCAGGATGTTCAGGTTTTATTCGATTTGCCAGAAGGCTCGACCCTGGAAGCGACCGAGCGGGTCCTGGTGGATGCCGCTAATCTGGTCGGGGATATACCGCAAATAGAGAGCATGCAGCTCTATGCGGGAGCTGCAGGTCCATACAACTTTTACGGACTGGTGCGCCAGGATTATATGCGGGGTCTACCTGAGCAGGGTGAATTGCGACTTAACCTCACGAAAAAATGGGAGCGTGAACGGCCCAGCCACGATATTGCCATGGAAGTCAGGGCGCGATTGAAGGCCCTGGATATGCCCGATAAAACCTCCATTGAACTGGTCGAAGCACCGCCGGGACCGCCGGCACCCTATATCATGGTGGCTGAGGTCTATGGCCCGGATCCCGAAACTCGGCGGCATGTTGCACGCAAGGTACGGCAGGCTTTTGATCAGGTTCCCGAGTTGACTGAAAGCGATGATTCTTTTGGTGAACCGGCCATGCGTTTACGGATTTCTATTGACCAGGAAAACCTCGAGTTTCATCAGGTAGAAGAGGGCGTTGTCTATGACACCCTGTCGGCCTTGCTGGGTGGGCTTAGCCTGGGTTATTCCCATCGCGGTGATGGCAGGAATCCGGTTCCTGTTGTAGTCCGGCAACCCAAAGAATCTTTGTTTCTCAGTGAACGGATATTGTCCACGCCCATATCGACTTTAACAGGTGAAATCCGAGAGTTAGGCGATGTGGTTGAAGTGACAACCGAAAGAGCCTCCTATCCTATTTACCGACGGGATGGTCACTTCGCTGATATGGTCACTGCTAGCATTCGGGGCGAGCCGAAAGACGGACCAGTCTATGCTATGGGGGATGTCAAACGGATTTTACAGGACATGGAATGGCCGGGAGGGGAGTCACTGGAAGTGAGTTTTTCAGGGCAACCGGAAGACGTGAGTAAAGCCTCTATGTTGTGGATGGGTGAATGGGATGTAACCAATGAAACTTTTACAGATTTGAGTGTCGCCTTTGGGATCGCGCTTTTGGGCATTTATATTCTCGTGGTGGGGCAGTTCGGTAGCTTCATAACACCGCTGGTGGTATTGATGCCCGTACCTCTCGGTTTTTCCGGGATTATCATTGGCCACTGGGTGATGGACTCGACTTTTTCCATGCCTTCCACGGTTGGTTTAATTGCTCTTTCAGGTATTGTCGTACGTAACTCAATTTTGTTAATTGAATTTATCCATGCTAAACGCCGTGAGGGCATGCCAATGCGCAAAGCGGCCATCGAGGCGGGAGCAATTCGTGCTAAACCGATTATTCTAACGGCGATTGCTGGTATGGCAGGCTCGGCTTTTATTCTGCCTGACCCCATGTTTCATGGTATGGCAGTTTCGCTGATATTTGGATTGGCTTCCTCGACTGTTTTGACTTTGATCGTTATACCGGGGCTATATGTGTGGCTGCGGGATGATGGTATCGGTATATCTGAAGTTTCCTGATAGTAGCTTTTTGATAAATTAAAGCACTGTATATAAAGCGTTAAAACCATCTGGATAAAACTTTTTCATTAATCATGGTTAGTGGATGCCGGGTGCTAAGGAACCTCTGATCAAGCCATGAACTCGCATTTTGGACACAGAATATCGAGCTTCTTCGTCGCCTTGATAGCGCCTACTGTTGGTGTAAATTTTCGCAATAGCTTGCTATTACGCGCAATTTTCGCCTCGCCTAAAAGCGCCTACTGTTGGTGAATCTGAATATTCTGAATTACAACCTGCTTCGTCCAGACTTAATCAGAGGCCCCTAATTCAAATTTGCAAGTATTCGAACTAGCGCTTTGTTATCTGGATAGGTCTTTAATAGTGAGCTTTCAAAGCGCTGCCACTTCCTGAGTATTTTTTTATTGCCAAGACGTTTGCTGTAATTGCAGATTGGTAATAAGTCTGAATTGCCAATATTATCGACGATGAACAGTCTACCATTTTCCGCATCAAGCTCCTGGTAGAGGATGTTTTTAGGTTTAATGGTCATGGTGATAATGTTCTCGGTCAGCAAGTACGCCTTTAACAAGGCAAGCGATTGCACAAGCCCGGCGTAATGTGATTCAGTGTTTTCGTTCGAATCAAGATAATGCTCCAGAGTTTTTGAAACAGAAGCATCATGGTTCCTGATCATGTCGAAGACGGCCCCTGAGCCCATATTAGTGTCAATATTGCCGTAAAATTTAGGCAGCATATCCCAGCATATATTCTTTCTTTTCAAAAACCGGTAATACTTTTGTTCGCGTTGGGTTTCCTTAATGTTTTCGTTCACAGCAACTTTTATGCACAGGTTTTTGTCCTGAGGATGGACATAGCATTCTCGGTGTAGTCCTTTGCCTATTAAGGCTGATGAATTAATTTCTATCATTGTATGTTCTGCTGTTTACCCGACTATTCAATTCGGGATAAAAGTTGCGGGAGAATTTGCCGGTAAAGCAACAACGGCTGGTCTGTGCTGTTGGTAATCAAATCGATGCCTGTATGCATTTTAAGACGCCATAATCGACTTCCTGGTCGAGGGCATCATAGACTGGTTTTAACCTGCTTTGTTCGTCGTTCGCGAATGATTCCATAAGCGAGACAATTGTTTCATATTCATCACGCTCGAGACTAATTACATCGAAAACAGGGAGCAAACCGGTTGCTATGGCATCTGCTAAATGAGTGTAGACAGTAGTGACTTTTATTTCCCGCTTAAGTGCGATTTGATCAATAGATATTTTTTGCTGATAGAGCATTAGCGTTTCGTTAACGGTGTCGCTGAGGCGGTTGTCGAGTAATGGGGGAAGCGGATGGCTGGCAATTTCGCTGATAAATTGCTGTCCATAGCGATCAAGTTTTTGTTTGCCTACCCCGGAGATATGCGCCATGTCGGTGGTATTTAACGGCCGATTTTTTATCATTTCATGGAGTGTGGCATCGTGAAATATGACATAGGGAGGCACGCCGAATTGTTCTGCAAGTTCGCTTCTCAGCGAGCGTAGAGAGTCCCACAGAGTCTGATCCTGTGGGCGGATCAGCGTCGCTGCCTTTTTGTCTTTATCAGGTTTTTCCTGTTTAGTTTGTTTTCTCAGGTCAATAGTTTCGTCGCCGCGTAACAGGGGGCGGCATTTTTCAGTGAGATGTAAGGCACCATATCCTTCGGTATCTACATCGATATACCCCAGTGCGATTAGTTGTCGGTATATGGACCGCCATTCAGTGGTAGTAAAATCATTCCCGATACCATAAGTGCTGATTTGATCGTGGTTGTTGTTCTGGATCCTTTCGTCAGTTTTGCCGTGCAGGACATCAATAAGATAATTGACGCCAAAACGCTGTCCCGTTCGATAGATGCATGACAGTGCTTTTTGGGTGGCGACCGTGCCATCCCATTTTTCTGGGGGATTGGTGCAGTTGTCGCAATTTCCACAACGCTGGGAAGAATCCTCATCAAAATAGGCGAGCAGGGCATGGCGGCGACAGGTAATTAGCTCACAAAGGCCGAGCATCGATTCGAGTTTATGGTGCTCTACACGCTTATGTGCTGGATCAGCGTTAGAATCTTGCACAAACTGTCGGAGTGTAAGTACATCCTGTAAACCGTAGGCCATCCAGGCGCTTGCCGGTTCGCCATCACGGCCAGCGCGGCCAGTTTCCTGATAATAGGCTTCGATACTTTTAGGCAGGCTCAAATGCGCCACAAAACGCACATCGGGTTTATCAATACCCATGCCAAAAGCGATGGTTGCAACAATGATGACACCCTCTTCGCGGAGGAAGCGTTGCTGGTTTTGTTGGCGCACCTCTTTTGGCAGGCCGGCGTGATAGGGTAAGGCCACACGGCCCTGATCAACTAACCAGCTGGCGATCGCTTCCACTTTTTTTCGTGACAGACAATAGACGATACCAGCATCCTCGCTATGGTTTCGTTCTATGAAGTTCCATAAGCGCTGTTTTGGATTGTTTCCCTCTGACACTGAATAGTGGATATTGGGTCTGTCGAAGCTATTGATGACAACTTTGGCATTTTCTAGCCCGAGTTGGGTGACGATTTCATGCTGGGTGCGTTTGTCTGCTGTAGCGGTCAGTGCGATACGTGGGATGTCGGGGTAGCGTTCGTGAAGAATTTTCAGCTGCTGATATTCAGGCCGGAAATCGTGTCCCCACTGGGATACGCAGTGGGCTTCATCAATGGCAAATAAAGACAAACGACAACGATCCAGCAATGCCAGCATTGGTGTTGTCATTAATCTTTCTGGCGCAATATAGACAAGCTCTAGTTCGCCGCTGAGTAGTTGCTGCTCTACGCTACTGGCTTCATTAGCAGCCAGGGTGGAGTTCAGAAAAGCTGCTTTGATCCCCAGTTGTTGCAAGGCATCTACCTGATCCTGCATTAGCGCGATCAGTGGTGAAATAATTATAGCCACGCCTTCACGTACCAGTGCCGGAATCTGAAAACACAGTGATTTGCCGCCCCCGGTTGGCATTAGTACCAGTGCGTCACGACCGTCGATCAGTTCCTGTATTACCTCCTGTTGGGAGTGGCGAAACTGATCGTATCCAAAAGTTGACTGTAAAATATCCTCGGCGTTATTCATCGGTTTAATTATCCTTAATCAAATTTCCGTGAGCGCATGTGCTTAAAAACTGCCTGAATCCATTCGTTTTGACTGAGCAAAAATTCTACATTCATAATCCGCTCAGAGGTTAAATAATGATGGTTTGAATAACGAAGCGCTTATTGTTCAGGACACTATGAATATAAATATCCTGGTATGTTGCATTTTTGGTGGAGACAGTTCTTGTGGCAGGTGTTCTTATAGCGGTGGCTGTTTTTGCGGAGATAATGCCGAAGCAGAACATATCAGTGCTGGTCATATCAATACTGGCCAAATTAGCGCCGGTCAAATTAGCACTGATGGCGAAATTGCTCACCACATTAAATCATCAGGAATTTTATACTCGGCATAAGGATCATCAGCGTCCGTGGTGTTATCTTCTTTTTCCGCTTTGAATATGATGCGCTCGGGATCCCGCTGGGCGATTTTATCTGCCACCGGTGTGGGTACAATGACGTAACGGTCAGCTGATTTAACAATAGTAAAAACACCCCGACTCAGGCGGCCAACCTGCTCGTCGTCAACGTAGATTCGTTTGATGTGTTTGCCGTCGGTGAAGTTGAATGGCTGGTCACCAGACGCAGCAATAGCATTTATTTCAATCAATTGCTTAATTTGTGCGGCCAGGGCTTTGCGCAGGGATTTTTGATTTTGCTGCTGATTGAGGCTTTTGTCTTTCGAGCGTTTCTCAGCTTTGTTCTCAGCTAGCTGCTGCTTAAGGTTATCCTCCACAGGCTGCTGCCCTTTACGCTGCATCTTATCCTGCTTGCGCTTGTCCTTTGTTACCTGTTTGGCCTTTTTTGCGGTGAGTAAACCAGATTTTTGTAACTGACCTTGTAATGAGTTTGCCATAGCTACCAAGCACCGAGATAAGACGCGGAGATTATAAACAAGACGAAGGTAACATTCACGGCAAAAATCCCTGTTTGGTAATTGAAGCCTGGATGATGACAGGCTCGGTGATCAGATCCACTGATAATAAGTGTTACTGGTCCGCGAACGGAATCACCGGGTTCAACCTGTTGACCACACCTGTAACTGTTGTGCGTACCTTTTCTGTAGCCAGTCTTCCATCAGCCAACGCAAGCCATGGTAAACAGCAGCGGTGCGTATTCGATCGCGCTCCTGGAGCAAGTTCAGTCTTTTTGTCCTGCAGCCGTCGGCGTCGGCCCAGCCCATCCACACTGTACCTACCGGATTTTCGCGGGTGCCGCCATCGGGCCCTGCGATGCCTGTGAAACTGAGCGCCAGGTCTGCCTTGAAGCGGTTCCGCGCGCCGGTAGCCATTTGCTTGGCGGTAGCGGGAGTGATGGCCCCATCCTGTTCAAGATCGCTTGCGGATACATCGAGCAGCTGAGTTTTGATGGTATTGGTGTAGGAGACCACGCCACCGAGAAAATAGTCAGAGGAATGGGGAGTGTCAGTGACAATTTTTGCGGCCAGGCCGCCGGTGCAGGATTCGGCGAGCGCCAGGGTCTTGCCATTGGTCTGCATAAACTCAGTGAACAGGTCGGGCACCGACTGACGTGTGTACGTGGTAAGAAACTGACCGAGATGTTGTGTGGCGAATTGACAAAGCGATACGCGCTTGTCCAGTGTTGGTTGATACAACTTAACTTCCATTTCAGGAAAGGTTTGGCGAAAGCTGACTTCGCCCCACTCTTTACACCAGGGTTCCAGCGTTTCGGCAAGGCTGGATTCGCCAATCCCTAGAAAACGCAGGAACAGGTGCTCCTCCTGAGGTACAGCTTTGAAGCCATGGTCGGTGAGCCAGTTGGCTAACATGGGTTGTAGTTCCCGGGGAGGGCCGGGTAAAGCAACGATGGTTTTTTGTGCGCCATGTCGTTTAAAGGTGAGGCTAAAACCGGGTGCGGTACCGTTACTGTTGGCGAGTACTTTGGCACCTTTTGGTAGCATCGCCTGTTTCCTGTTGTTATCGCCAGGCTCCAGTTTATATTTGTGAAATAGCGCGACGATAGCCTCCCAGCTGCGTTCATCAAAAATCAGATCGCGGCCCGCCAGTTCCCCCGCTACGGTGCTAGTGAGGTCATCTTCCGTCGGCCCCAGTCCCCCGCTCATAAAAAGATAATCGGCCCGTTGTAAAGCGGTGTCCATAACAAACTGTAAATCTTCGTGGCGGTCACCAGCGGTCATCATTAACTGGATATCGAAGCCATGTTCGCCCAGGGTATTGGCCAGGTGATGATTGTTGGCGTCGAAGATTTCGCCGCGCAGTACCTCTTCACCGGTGCTGACCAGACTTGCTGTAGGGTTTTTTTCTGTCATCGGGGTGCTCACCTTAAATATGATTAATTATTATGCTGACCCGGTAAAGCCTGTTACCGACTCAGCTGGGTTTGAACCCACCTGGAAATATCATCGATTTGTTGCTGGCAAACCTCGTGTTCCATCGGGTAAGTAATGTATTCAGGGGCATAGCCCATTTGTTCCAGTGCCGCTACTGCTTGTTTACCCATGGCCTCTGGCACCATTGGGTCATACATGCCATGAAAGATATGAATGGGGATGTTTTTATTGGCCGGGTGCGGGTTTATAGTTTTATGTGTCGCAAAATAAGTGGACATGGTCATCAGGCCCGCCAGGGGTTTGTCGTAGCTGAGGGCAACCTCATAGGCGATGGCGCCACCCTGGGAAAAGCCAGCGAGTATGATACGTTCGCTGCTGATGCCGCGTTCTAATTCTCTTTCAATTAATGCTGTTACGCCGTTAACTGAAGCTGAAAATTGTTGTTCATTGATTTTGCGTTCGATATCGAGGGTCAAAATATCGTACCAGGCAGGCATTTGTATGCCGCCGTTAATGGTTACCGGAATGGTCGGTGCGTGGGGAAAGATAAAACGCACGGGCATATCATTGGGTAAATGTAGCTCGGGGACGATGGGCTGGAAGTCGTGGCCACTTGCGCCGAGACCGTGTAGCCAGATAACGGCAGCGTCAGCTATATACGGGGCGTTTGCTGAATCAAGGTAATCCCTGGGTTCAACCTCTATAGAGGGCAAATAGTTCATAGGCCGGCTTGCAGGTATTCTGTTTTGGCCGTACAGAATAACAGATGACACTTTTCTAAGGTTTGTTTATGAGCCTGCGGGTTAAGCTAGAAATTGTATTTGAAAGAGAGTGCCACATTGTCTCGGTCGTAGTTAGCGCCGTTATCCCCTAGCCAGGTGGTATAAGTGAACTTTAACGATGAACTTGATAAATAGGAGAAATTAACACTGGCGCTGATCGCCTGCTCGTCTTCTGACAGGCCGCCCGCAGCACCGGGTTCAAAGCCTTTGACATCGTGAACCCACACGAGTGAAGGCGATACCTTTAAATTGGCGAAGGCATCCTGATAATCGAGCGTTATCACTGCAATATATCCCCAGGAAAAATCAGTGATCTTGCTACCGAAAGCTGAAGCCCCTTCACCATCATTGAGCTTGTTGATTGTTTGCATTTGCGCATCCAGTATCAGGCTGACTCGGTCTGAAGCAAGAAAATTATAGTTTGCCGAGTGCGACATACTGCCCAGTAGTGTTGTTACATCACTGTGCTCATTAGCACAGGTTCGGCATTTTCGGGTGCCATAAAAGTCGGGTTTGTAGTTTAACTCGGCCTGAAATGATATGCCGAGTTTGCCTGGAAACAGGCCGCCAACCGAAATCCCGAAGGTGTCCTGGTCTTCGTTGTAGACTTTTTCATAGCCTCCCAGCGTGGTGCCACCCAGTACTGGGTCCGGCACGTTGTAATCAAAATCGATCGTCAGGAAGGGTATAAAAGCGTGGGAACGCACCCAGTAGACACTGAGGTCGGTGCCATGCCAGGAATCCATGTAGGTGGACATAGAGAACCCCCATTGATTGCCGTCTGGTTCCCTGGATTTATCGCGTCCCTTATAAGGTATGCCGGGCAATATATCGGGGTTATAGCCCGCGCCGATCAGATCGAAGGGGCTGAAGAACGTAGACACTGGCAGGAAAGTTGTGGCTCGCCAGTTCCATACATAATACGCTTCGATGCTAACATTCGCGGTCAGCCCAAACTGTGTATAAATAGATTCCTGAGGCATTAACGTTTCCTTGATCTCGGTACCCGGCGTGGTCGCTTTGGCCAGGTCGATCGGGTTCTGCATCTGGCTAATGCCGCCACTGATAATATTGCTCTCACCCCAGGAGATCACCTGCTTGCCGGCGCGTATGCTCAATGGGTGATCGCCTAAATGCCAGGTATTAAAGATAAAAAGGTCGAGTAGCCGTAATTTATTGCCGGCAAGTTTTTGCGCACCACTATCAATACCATCGGACTGCATTTGCGGAGTTGGGCGATAACAATTGTCGCAATCCTTACCCATTATTGTCGGGTCGTAGACGTAAGATATGCGCGCAAAAAATCCCAGGTCGTTCTTGCTGGCACTGATATCTGTGACCAGAGAAAGTGGTGTGCTGTAAATGTCCCCCCCGTCAGGGAAAACTGTTCGATTACCCGAAGCCACGCCACTTTGGCCGGTTTGCGTCCGCATAGCTGCGCTGGCGGTAAAAGTGGAATCAATAAAGAGGTGAATGTCACGATCTTTAAGCCGCACTTCCAGGGCCTGTGTCTGTGCGGGTGCGAGTATCACACCGCTAAATAGCGTCGCTACAAGATAGAAACTGCGTGTTTGTGAAATAAGTCTGCCGATCTTTCTGTGTGCAGAGATAATGTGGCGTCGGCCAACTAATATTGAGTATGACAAAAACGATTCCCCAGATTTATATTGTCAACGCGAATCTAGCGTTTAGCCTTCATCTTTAACCTGCCAGGTTTGTAGTAGTTGGCATTTTGGTCATAGGAAAAATCAAAGGGCGAATACTGATTGTCAACGTGGCGAAGATAATAACGGTTGCTGTCTATTTTATAATAAGTGTCCAGCGTGGTATAAAAAACGCGCGCTTCATAATAGTTAATATGGTGGGCTTCGGAGAAACGGTGCACCTGGCCATCATCGTCATAATGTTCCGCAAGCATGACGCGCCAGGAATCCTCATCGATAAAATAGCGCCGTCGCTTGTAGAAGTGAGTACTGTCTTCTCGACGGGTCGCTTCGACTACCCAGACACGATGTAATTCATAACGTGCCAGATCCTGATTGATGTGTTGTGGTGTGATGATGGCATCAATTTCAGTATCGCCGCTATGTAGCTTATAGGCGTTGTAGGGGACATACATCTCCTGTTTGCCGATCAACCTCCAGTTGAACTCAGTGATGGGCCCCAGCCACATGTCGCCCTGATCCCAAACATGGATGCCATCTGAACCACCCATCGGCTGGTCATGGGGGATCATGCTCGATCTTTTTACACGACGCTTACCGGCGTTATACGACCAGTTACGACGCTCCTCGTCGCGACTGTTTAGCAAGAAGTGGTACAGGTACATGTTGCCAGCGCTCTTTGCCGGTCGCAGGGCATACATTACCGCTCTGGTTTTTACATTGTCGAAATTTTCCAGTGTGGTTCTTTGATCGCCGTACATATACTCAATTTCATGTTTTGAAATACCGAGTTCATAGGCGCCATTACTAGCCGTTAATGCCGTTGTAAAGTAACCTCGATAACCGCCGCCTTTGTAACTTAAGCGCATGTTCCAGATGGCCTGTTCGCCATTTTCGGGGCGTGGAAAAGGTATGCCGCGCACAATACCGGTAATGCCTGCGCCATCGTCGACGACTTTGGCCTTACCTTTATATTTACGCGTATGTTCTTCAATAGAGGGCGGATATGAAACGCTACGTTGTGTCGGATAAATATGCAGGCGGTAACTATCGGGGTATTTTTCCATCAATGCCCGATGCCCAGCGGACAATTGATCTTTGTATTGCTCAGCATTTGTGTGGTCGATAGTAAAGAGAACCGGGTCTTTAGCAAACGGATCGGGGTGCCAGTCGCCGGGCTTATAACTGCTGGGTGGAGTAACGATGCCGCCCGTCCATGGGGGAATGGTGCCAGCTTCATTGCCGGCCGCTTCGGCACCGAAAAAGGTGAGTTCCGGATCGCCATCTGTGGCCGCACAAATGAGCGGCATCTGTGTGGCTAACAAAAGTATCAGGGCGGATTTTTTCATCGACGACATTCCGAGATGGCTGGGTAAATTTACCTGAAATAACAGAAAAGCTGCTTACTGAACTAGTCAGCATCGCATTGGTTTCTGTAAGACCAAGCCGACAAATATACCTTAACAGGGTTAGTTTGCGCTAATTTGAGGCAGTTTTTTGGACAATACCGGTGAGAACGTTACCGTTGCGGCTGCTACCAGTGATTACCTTTTAATGCTGGCAGCGTACGTTGGGTGATTTCAGCAAAACTATCCAGTACGCGCAAGGTCAGGCCCCAAATGACGTGCTCGCCAAAAAGAATACCGGGAAAAGTACTCCAGGTCTCGGCGATGGGATATTCCAGTTCGGTCACAGCGGTTTCGTCGAACAAATGGGTGATGGGCACCCAAAAGACATGGGCCACTTCTTCGGGGATCTTCGCGAAGGCAGTATTTTTGGTTTCCTGGTCGACGTAGTAAACAAAGGGTGACAGGGTCATGGCTTCGCGTATATCGGCACGATCAATCGGGCGGATGGGCAGGGGGCCAACACGGTGATTTTCTACCAACGTTAGTCCAATCTCTTCCAGGGTTTCCCGCTCTGCGACCGCGTGTGCATCAGGGTCTTCCGGACCTGCCCGGCCGCCGGGAAAGGCAACCTGGCCGGACCAGGGATCACCGTTGCGTTCAGCGCGTCGAATAAAACAAACTTCCAGTTCGCTTTCGTGACCATTCTGTCCGCTAGATTCTCCATCTGCCAGAATCATGGCAACGGCGGCCTGGGTGTAGTGGCCTCTGAATTCAGCCGGTTCATGAGCCCGTTTTTCGAGGGCGGTGCGTATGTCGTTAATGGTTAGCATGGTATAAGGATGGCGTTTATCGGGATATGCGTCAACCTCATCTCTTTGCGGAGATGAGAAATCGGTATGCCTGGGTACGAATTGATTTTTAGCGTTAACTACTTTCTTTAAGCCGTCGCCGGGCAATCACCCAGCGATGAATTTCGCTGGGGCCTTCGTAAATGCGCATCAGTCGAACTCGCTGGGCCATCATCTGTAGCGGCAATTCCTTGGTCATGCCCATGGCGCCAAAGGCCTGCATGGCATTGTCGATCACGTCGGTAGCCAGTTCGGTACCATAGAGTTTAATCATGCTGGCTTCGGTGCGCACATCATCACCATTGTCCTGCTTGGTAGCGGCATCCCACAACATCAGCTTCAGGCAATGGGTGCGGGTGACGGCATCGGCTATCCACCATTGAATTGATTGTCGGTTTGCGAGTGGCTCACCAAAAGTCACCCGTTGATTGGCGTGTTCACACATCATATCCAGGGCGCGATTAGCCATACCCAGACACCAGGCGCCCATTTGCAGGCGGCGGACAATAAGTCGCAACTGCATGGGTGCGAAGCCCTGACCCTCTACGCCGAGTAGCTGGCTGGCGGGTATACGACAGTCTTCCAGAACCACTTCACAATTGCTGTGGCCACCAATCAGTTTGATGTCTCGCGCGACCTCTAGCCCCTGTGTGCCGCGATCCACGATAAAGGCGGAGATACCACCCCGCGAACCTTTTTCGATATCCGTTACCGCCATAACGATAGTGAAGTCGGCCTCTCTCACTTTGCTAATCCAGATCTTACGACCGTTAATGACCCAGTCATCACCGTCGCGTACGGCCCGGGTAATCATGCCCGCGGGATCAGCGCCGGCACCGGGCTCTGATATCGCGATGGCTGATATAGTCTCACCACGAGCATAAGGTTCGAGATATTTTTTGCGTTGCTCTTCGTTAACGGTCGCCTGCATCATATGCAGGTTGGGTGAATCCGGCGGAAAGGTGAACGGTGTGACGGTGCGACCGAGGGCCTCGTTAACGCCGACCAGGGCCAGTGCAGGGAGGTCTGCGCCACCGGTTTCTTCCGGGCAGTCCAGGCCCCACAGACCCAGCTCGCGGCATTTGGCATAGAGCGGCGTTAACTCTTCGGGGCTTAGCTCGTAACTACCACCATTGGCTTCACGCTCCAGCACGGCAGCTTCCAGCGGCATTAGCTCATTGTCGACAAATTTGCTGACTGTATCGTTAAGCAGACGATATTCTTCATCTAGATCAAAATCCACTGTGGGTGCTCCTCTGGTAATAAAAAATCAGTAGTAAAAGTTAAAAGCGAACCCGACGTTGGCTCGACTCGGTGACGATATAAACTCCGGTAGGCGTATTGAAATGGGTGCCGAGAATCATTATGTCGCGGTCGCAATGATCATCGACAAATGCGCTACGGGTTTTGATCGCCAGTTCTTTGTCCTGGTCGGCACTTTGGCGCCATTGTGGCTCTGCAATTTGCACCGGATGGATCATCATATCGCCGGTAATAACGGCGCGCTGGTTTGCAGAGCCGAGGCTTACGCTGCAATGGCCGGGCGTATGGCCTGGGGTGGGCAGGAGTGATACCTGATCGTCGATGCTCCAGGCATTATCGACCCATTGAACCTGATTCGCCTCAATGATGGGTAGAATATTTTGCTCGATAACGGCACGATCGTGTTCGCCCTGCTCATCCTTCCAGCAATCCCACTCACTTTTATTGAATAAGTATTTGGCGTTAGGGAAGGTGGGCACCCAACGGCCATCTTTCAGCTGTGTATTCCAGCCAGTATGGTCGACATGCATATGAGTGCAAAACACGAAGTCTATATCTTCTGGCCGACAGCCTGCCGCCGTTAGTTCTGCAAGGTAATTTCCTTCGCGGTTGTTCCACTGGGGAAAGCCGGAATTGGTTTTGTGGTTGCCTACGCAAGTATCGACCAGAATTGTGTGGTGGCGGGTTTTTAGCACAAAGCTATGTATGCTTAAAAGCATGCCTTTTGCGTCATCGAGAAAATGGGGCTGGAGCCAGTCCAGGTGCGGATCGAAGGCGTTGCGATCCTTGTCCACATAGAGCACTTTGGGACTAAAGGATTCCAGGGTATCGACGACTTTTACCACCTGGATATCACCAATATCAAACAATTGTGTGCTGCAGGACATGTGTCCCTTAACCATATTCATCTCCAGTTACTGGCTATTGTTTCAGTGTTCAAACTAATCGGCTATGCACCGCCGATGGTCGCCGAGTCACAACGTTGAGCGGGTTAACCACGCTGCTTTATTGTTCGACCGGATAGCCCGCCGCAATCCAGTTAGGCATGCCAGTGTGGCTGACGCAAACCAGGTTATCAACGCCAGCCAGAGACAGGTTGGTTAACGCGGTTTGTGCGCGGCGACCAGAGCGACAATAAATATAGGCTTTTGTGTATTTTTTTAATGTATCCGCGTGGTCAGCCTCTTCGCCAAATGGCAAGTTGACACTGCCGGGAACATGGCCTTCAGCATACTCTTCGGGGGTGCGGTTATCGATGATCAATTCATTGTCATCGAGATGCCGCCAGGCAGTGTGCAGGTCGTCCATGGAAAAATCTTCATGGACATATTGGCGGGGATTATAATCAACACCAACACCCACATTAGCTGGAACGGCTTCATTTATTTTCTTGGGCATATCCAGGTTGAGATTGTTCATTGTCTGGATGAACTCCAACGCAGTTTGTCCGCCACCAAGCCGGGGGTTCCAGCGTTTTTCTTCACCGATGGTTGAACTGGTTCTGCCCTTATAGTCATGGGCGGGATAAACCAGGGTTTCGTCCGGCAGGGTGAATAGTTTGCCGGTGACATTATCATAAAGGGTTTTGGGATCGCCCTGCTGAAAATCGGTGCGCCCACAGCCGCGTATTAATAAGGCATCACCGGTAAAAACTATGCCATCGATGTAATAGCTGGTGCAGCCACTGGTATGTCCCGGGGTTGATATTACTTCAATTGAATGGCGGCCCAGTGGTAGCTTGTCACCATCCTTGACGATGAGGTCTATACCCTTAATTTCAGCGGCTTCCCCAAAGACGATTTTCGCGCCGGTATTCTGCCGTAGCATCCCTGCAGAAGTGATGTGATCAGCATGGGCATGGGTTTCAATGGCATAAAGTAGCTCGATACCCAGTTCCTTGATGATCTGTAAATCTCGCTCAAATTGCTCTTTTACCGCATCGATAATAGCGCCTTCCTGGGTTTCCGTATCCACCAGCAGGTAGGTATAGGTAAAAGTATCGCGGTCAAAAAGTTGCCGTAACAGTAAGTCGGGATGAGAAATTTCGATTGCCATAATTCGCCTCGTCTGTCAGTTGCAGTCGGTGTTCCAGTCGGTATGTAGAACGGTTGAATTTAGCACATCAGTAAAAATATGCTATGGGTTTGGTCAAACAAAAGATTGCCGCCTGCTGCCACAGTTCAGGCCAGCCGCTGTGACGCGGGAATTTCAGGGTGGCTTATGTGTTGGGGGTTTCCCCGTGACACAGATGATCGGACTACCTATGTTTTTCCATCGCCCCAGATCTATTGATGTCATTTATTAGTTTAAAACAGCATAATCAAAGAGTTCTATACCAAAAATAAGAATCGAGGAGCTATCTGATGAGTGATATGGAGTTTTTGGGGCTTTACGCCGAGGTGGCGCTAGCCTTTGTGGCATTTGCGGCGATTGTTGCGACCTTACGTCAGGCCTTTCACGAGCATTTTACGCCTCTTCAGTATGTTATGTTTCGCTTTTTTGTTGAAAGCGGAATGATATATGTTGCTAACGCCTTCGTATCGTTGGCACTCCTTAAAATAGTGGCAGATAAGGATATGGCATGGCAATTATCGATCTATTATCTTTTGGCCAACTTAACAATATACATGCCCTTCCATATAAGGCGGCGGCGCAGGCTTGGCGTAGCATTGCCGAGGGTTAGTTTGATTGTGATAGCCGGGTACGTAATCCTTGAAGTCTTGATGATAGCGACGGTAAGCGAGCTGTGGTGGCAGCCTTCTTTTACTGTGGTTGCTGTGGTGCTGATGTGGGGTCTGGTAGGTAATGGTCTTATCTTTCTCCAGTTTCTCGAAACGTTTGTTTCCGTCAAAGAGGTTACCTTAGAGACTGGATAGCACCACTTCAGCTGGATTCGCCCTGTATTGAATTCGAGCTAACGATATTCGACCATAGGTAAGGAAGCTGTTATGGCCAATCCTGTTATTGCTCCTGTTATTGTAAAGAATGGGAAACGATTAACATCCATCGACATGTTGCGTGGGCTGGTGATCGTCATCATGGCCCTGGATCATGTGCGCGATATGCTGGGCGCACCGTCAGTGCGGCCGATGGAGTGGGCCGATGCCGATGCGTCGCTATTTTTTACTCGCTGGATCACTCATCTATGCGCACCTACGTTTGTACTGTTGGCCGGCACCAGTGCTTTTCTGTACGGAGCAAGTGGTCGCACCAACGGTGATATATCACGTTTTCTTTTGACACGCGGTATCTGGCTGGTATTTGTAGAGCTTACCCTGGTGGGTTTTGGCTGGAATTTTAATCTGGGTTCCAGCTACGCCCCGGTATTACAGGTGATCTGGGTGTTGGGGGTGTCGATGATCACTCTTGCTGGATTGATCTGGCTGCCCCGTTCGCTGATCGCTTTTATCGCGATAGCTATGATCGCCGGCCATAATTTACTTGACGGAATTCAGCCCGCATCTGAACAAGCCTCCATTGTTTGGAGACTGCTACACGTAAGGGGGCTTCTCACCATAGGGGGTACGCCGCTTGTTTATGTTATTTACCCGCTCATTCCCTGGATCGGCGTGATGGCTCTGGGCTACGTTATCGGACCTTATTTTGTGGGCTCCCGGCACAGGCGACCTCGGAATCTTGTCTTAACCGGCCTGGCCATGACGGTTACTTTTGTCCTGCTCCGCTACTGGAATATTTATGGGGACGCTAATCTATGGCAGGTACAGGGCAGTACGGAAGCCACGATAGTGGATTTTCTGAATGCCACAAAATATCCACCGTCACTGCTTTTTTTGTTAATGACTCTTGGCCCGGCAATCATGCTGCTGGGTTTGTTTGAGCGGCGAGCCGGCGCACTCGGTGACGCCCTGGTCACCATAGGGCGGGTGCCATTTTTCTTTTATGTCGCACATCTCTATGTGATTCATTTAATTGCCCTGGTACTGGGGCTTTTTCAGGGCATCCCCATATCTCAAACGGCGGTGGTATTTGTTTTCTATCCGCAAGATTTTGGTGTAAGTTTGCCGCTGGTGTATGGCTTCTGGATTTGCGTGGTTTTAGCCTTTTACCCTGCTTGCCGCTGGTTTGCCGGCGTCAAAGCACGGCGGCGCGACTGGTGGCTCAGTTATTTGTAAGATTTTATTTTGATATAAAATAAAGGATCGATAAAGGGCGTTGGCAAAATATATTGGACCGCATTTTCGTCACTGTATTTTCGCTAATTCTTTGCAGCCAGCGTATCAGTATTGTTTTCGCGGGGAGGGATGATTTTCAGTATAGCTGTCATTTTGTCGATATAGACTTCCTGAAAGAGTTTTAGGTCACTCTCACCAGACTGCTTTAATAACAGACTTAATTGACCAGTTAGCTGTTCATTGTGACTGATCAGAATCTGTTCGTGTTGCTTATGGAAGGTGGTCAGGGTTTCCCAACATAGCTCATTGGCGAGCAGGGTTTGCCAACGGTGATAAATAAACACCCGCTGGATAAAATTGCTGGACTGATGTGTGTTGCCCAGGCGAGCTTCGTCGGCAATGGGGAGGTGAGGGAATTTCTCCATTAACCGCGCGGCATAAATGCCTGTGCCGTCGTAGGTAACCTGGTCGCCACGGAAGACCTCGACTTTTTCTATACCGCAACTCGGCGAGCCCTTTTTAAAGATATAACCGCAGATGTCTTTGTGCCAGTGCGCTTGTTGATCGGCACACTGGATAAGTGGTTCGGTATGATCCTGATCGGTGTTGATGGTACCTACGCAGCGTTTTTTTCTGTCCTCGTTGACCAGCTTTATCGGCTCACGAGGTATGCCGAGACCGATGTTTACCTCTGGACAAAAGGAGGTGAACTTAAAATAGCGGCCCAGAGTTTTTGCGATGTAAGTGTCGTGTCTGTGGCCCCCGTCATAGCGGACATGCTCTCCCAGCAGACAACTGCTAACACCAACGGGAATTTTGTTCGGCTCGTCAGTTTGTGCCATGGACTCGGTGTCTAAAAATAATATCCGATTTCAATTTGTAGGTAGTCGTCGCGTCGTATGAGATAGCCGAGGTTGTCAGCCCCAATGTCACTCGAAGAGTCAGGCCGAGAATGCTCCGAGAATATCCATGCCTCAACAGTTACTGCGATTGAATTGCCGAATTCCGTCGAAAGTTCTAGTATGAAGTTGTGGGCGGACGTATCGATATCCTGTATCCACAGTGCCAGTAGTTCTGTGCTATTTAAATTATTCAGGGACCAACGTGCGCCCAGAACGACATCTTCTTCGTTAAAGGTGAGGGCGGTATCGCTCCGTTGATCGTAGATCCCTTCCACGATAATGCCGAGATCCTGAGTAGTGGCGAAAATGCTGTAGATGTTATATTCGAAGCCGCCGGTCGTAGCGTAGTAATCTTCCACTTCAAAGTGTAGGTTTGGCTGGCCCTTGCGATAAATTGTTTCCAGTTTCCACAACCATTCATCTTTAATATATTGGGCCTCAAGGCCGACCTGTTTGATCTGCGGGTAATAGGGTATTAGTAGCTGCTCGGAACTCATCACCGGCGTGATGAGACCTGGGTCGCGGCCGGTACCTTCAAAATAGGATAACGCCAGCTCCCCCTGTGCGAAGTTTTGTTTGAGACGCACGGCCCAGTCCACATGGTGATCTTTATCCTGATGTTCATAAATCGGGTTGTTGGTGTCAAACCGCGGTGAACTGCGCAAGCGCCCCTCTTCACCAGGGAAGGTTCGTTCACGGAAGTAGGGCATGACGTAAATATCCAGTAGCCCGGTGCTCAGTGGAAAGGACAGACTTAGCATTGCTTGACCGAGTTTTTCTTCCTGGTCCGGGGCCTCAACCAGATCGGTTTGGTTAATGATATCGACAAGATGTATGGCTTCGGTAACACCCCAGAACACTTTATTAATTCCCAGGCCTATTTCTAATCGCGGTGTTGCCCACAGGGCGTAAGCCTTGCGAATATCGCCGTGACTGCGTTCGTCGTCCTGAAAATCGTAGCGATAAAAGGGAATGAACTCCAGGCTCACCGAGTTGGTAAATTCATGGTACGCACTGAGTTCGATAGCGATGGACTGGTTTTGGGACTTTTGACCCGGATAAGCGGGGGAGTATGGAAAGTAGCGGGTCTGGCCAGATAATTCCCCTTCGAATTCCCAGCACCAACTAGCGAAGGGGAAAAATAGTGTCAGCAGTATAAGGACTAAAGTATGGCCAAAAATGCGCACTATTAACGCACTCGGCGTAGACTGTTCTCGCTAAAATCCGCGCCGGTCAGACCCTGGCGAAATATATAATTGGTCGCAATCATGTCGGTGGATTTACCATCTTGCTGATTGATCATAGTAAGACGGCCGGGACGCCAATATTGATCCAGGTATTTCTGATACCCGCTTACCGTGAGTTTTTTTATTAAGGTATGCTTGCGATCATAAAATTCTATCTGCTGGATGCGATACTCTTTTTTATCAATCCAGACGATTTGGCGGGTATAACCGGAGTCTTCATCTTTGGGTATGCGAACCACCTTAAAACAATCCAGCTCAGCATATATTTCGTCCTCGATGTATTCATAGGTGTAATCTTCTACTTCCTGGGGTGCGAGGTCTTCGTAGGAAAATTCACTACCCACAAAAGAGCCGGCTTTGGAGGCGCCGCTAATGCGTTTTATTCGACCCAATGCGGGCAAATATAGCCACTGGTCATCATCACGTTGGCTATGGGCATGGGTAAGGAGTGCGGTGCCACGTATGCGTTTTGGTTCTCTAAAAACGATTAAAGTTTTGTCACCGTCGGTGTCGCCCTCGAGCACAGTGTTATCCATGATGCGTCGACTCTCCTGCCCGGACTTATTACGCAGCACCATTTCCTGTCGCGAAGAAAAATCATTGAAGCCCAGGTCCCGTCGGTCTATCTCCTCGAAAATGGCCCTGCCTTTCTGCTCATTGTCCTGTAACAGGGCGGGCTCGCTCTGAACCAATAGTGAAAACAGCAGCAAGCCACTACCAATCAAGTAATGCAGCGCAGTTAGGTTAAATTTTCGCACTGGTTTTTCTCCATTTATATTACTAAATCAATATATTCAAAACGAATATCATTTCCAAACGAGGTTTATGCCGAATTGTCTTGCTGGCTTTTCACCGAGTCGGTATCAATTATCATCAATATGGTCGGCAGGATGAAGTAAGTGATGGCCAGGGAGATACTTAGCGATAAAGCAGTCATCAAGCCAATAAACTGATTGATGCTAACCGATGAAAATAGCAGCACCAGGAAGCCACTGATCAGAATGCTGGAGTTGACCCCAAGGGCGGTGCCCACACGATGATAACTGTAGTGTATAGCTTCATTTACCGAATCGTTGTTCAGCCTTCGCGCACGTAGGTATTTACTTAAAAAATGCACGGTGTTGTCCACAACGATACCAAAAGCGATCACCAGCGCGGGCACGGCGGCAAAAGTCAGGCGGCCGCTAAACATGCCCCAGAGGCCAAAGCCAATAATCCCTGGAGCGATATTGGGCAGAATGGATAGCAAGCCCAGTTTGATATTACGCAAGACCAGCATGATGACAATCGAGATGGAAGATACGGCGAGGATTGCCCCCGAGATCATTGATTCACCATTGGCCTTGCCCATATGTCCCATCATCACCGAGGGTCCGACGCCCTCTCCTAACATCAGCGCAGGCAGATTTTCAGTGGCAAAAGCGCGAGCGTTAAGGTCCGCAGCAACAATCGTATTTGATTCAACACCGGCCATGGTAACCGTGATTCGAGAGGTTTGGCGGTTGATATCTACCAGATGATTCACGTCCAGGCCATAGGGAAGGGATAACTCATAGAGCAGATGATACTGCGCAGCAAGATTAGGATCATCGGGGGTTCTGTAATAGAGCTGTTGACCCGCATGAATGGTGCGATTTAAACGGCGGATAATATCGCTATAGGATTCCACGTGCATGACGCCGGGTTGAGCTTCATACCAATGCACCAGGCGGTCGAGATCGGCGAGATAGTCTGGCTCAAAAATACCGTCAGCTTCTCTGGAATCGACAATGTGATGAACTAGCATGACGCCGGTAAGGTTTTCTTCGACAAAGTCAGTGTCTTGCCGAAATGTCAGTTGCTCGCCAAATAATTTGGTGAATACGTCATTGAACTGATTAAGGCTTAATCCATGGACAGTAAAAATAAAAATTAACACAAATGCGGTGCCTAGTTCGGTACGTCGTTTTATAGCGAAACCAGCAATTCTATCCATAAGACGGCCGCCCATGTCGTTAGCTTTTCCGGGCTTTATCGGCAGGTAACTCAATAAGGCGGGTAAACTAATAATGGAGAAGATGAAGGCGAAACCAACGCCCAATGCGACAATATTACCCATGGCCCTAAACGGTGGTGATTCGCTGAAATTGAGGGTGAGGAAACCGATGCCAGTAGTAATGCTGGTCAAAAAAATGGGTTCAAGGTTAATGCGCATAGACTCGATAATGGCCTGACGTTTTTCCGTACCCTGTCTAAGTTCCTGAAACATGGTGACCAGAAAGTGGACGCTGTCTGCCACTGCAAGGGTCAGAATTACTACTGCCGATGAGCCCGTGAGAAAGGAGTGTTCAATGCCAAGATGGCCAGATGATCCCAGCGCAGCAAGTGTTGAAAGGATGATCACCAGGGTTACGGAAGTGATTGCCCACAATGAACGAAGAAACAAATAAGTGACCAGTAAAATCAGCATAAACATGATGGGAAACAGGGTGGCTACGTCATGTTCACTGGCCTCCTGGATCGATTGTCCCATCATGATTTCGCCGGTCAGGTATGTTTTTATCCAGGGCGAATTAGTTTCCAGCTCGGCCATCATTTCCCGCACATAACCGACTGCTGCACCGTGCCCCGATATATCCCCGAGGGGAAAATTCATGGTGATATTGACTGCCGTGACGTGCCCCTTTTTGGAGACAATACGATTAACCAGAAGTGGCTCATTGAGAGCGATACGACGGACTTCTTCGAGTTGTGTGGCGTCGAACTCGAGAGTGTCTTTGGCCAGTGGACGGACGATCAGATCGTCACCATCGGGGTAGGTATCTTGGAAGTTGGTCAGTGAATCAACACGCCTGGAAAAAGGCGTTTTCCACGCAGCACGGGTTATTTTTTCTATTGCGTCCAGGGTTTTACCGGTAAATATATTGCCATCGTCAGGAGCTAGAACAATCATGATATTGTCTCGCTGACCGAAGGTTTCCTGCATTTTGTCGAAGGCTAACAATTGGGGGAAATCTTCACTGAACATAATACGGTAGTCGGAGGTGACGTGTATTTTTGCCAGGCCGAGCGAACTGGCCACCACGATAACCAGCGTCATGAAGAGTATTAGCAGGCGAAATTTGAGAACCCAATCGGTAAAGCGATCGACTATCATTCTTTTTTTGGTTCCCTGTGAGTGCGTATTAGGGGAGGTCTGATTATTTGCTCACATCTGGGATAATACAGAAAATCATTTAATAAGGAAGCTAATGATGCGTGACATCACTTCCATGGGCAAAGAGGACGAGTATTGCCCCACTGCGGGTAATGAGGTTCGATAAGCTTCAACAGGCGTTGCCAGTGTCAGGGAGCGACCTGCGCTAATTCATTCAAAAAAAGCGTCTCATTTCGTCACGATTTTTTATTCCGACAGGCGAAGCTTGCGAAGTTTTATTGTTTTATCGGGGCGGTTCACTATCGGTTGATTGTAGATGCGGATGATTATTTTATCTGAAGAGGGGCTTGGTCGGAGGTTTCTTAAGTAATCAGTAATCAGTAATCAGTAATCAGTAATCAGTTATGGCTAATCAGTTATGGGAAGCCTGCAAAGATGGCACCGCCGCCAGTAAACTTTGCGTATAGCTTTGTTGAGGGTGGTGCCACAGTGTTTCTGTAGCACCACTTTCAATCAGCTTGCCCTGGTGCATCACAGCCACTCGGTCGCATATATAACGCACTACTGAGAGGTCGTGGGATATAAACAGCATAGTGAGATTATGCTTGTCGACAAGTTGCAAAATCAATTCGAGGATTTGTGCCTGAATCGTCACATCCAGTGCGGATACGGGTTCATCCGCGATAATGAATTCCGGTTTGGTGGCGATAGCGCGGCCAATGGCGATACGCTGGCGTTGACCACCAGAAAACTCATGGGGGTATTTGCGTATGGAGTCCGCAGCCAGGCCAACGTCGTCCATTAACGCCAGCACCTCTGCCAAAACTGTCTTGCGAGTCGCCAGGCCATGGTAAAGCAGAGGTTCGGCGAGAGCATCAAACACACTCATGCGAGGGTTTAACGATGCGTAGGGATCCTGGAAGATCATCTGCATCCGGCGACGGTAAGGCTTCATTTGTCGTCTGCTGAGGGTGGTTAGTTCGTCGCCGCCATATTTGACTGAACCACCAGTAGGTTTAACCAACTGTAAAATGGAGCGACCCAGAGTTGATTTGCCGGATCCGGATTCGCCGACTATACCGAGGATTTCGTGGCGGCGAATGGTTAAGGTCACGTCGTCAACAGCTTTTACTGTGTGGTCATTTGCCGAGCTGCCTTTTGCTGAACCGTCAGACTTTTTCCTGGTGTCTTTCTTTCCGGACCTGGTGTTTTTCTTTCCAGAAATATTGAACCAGGTTTTTAATCGGCAAATTTCAAGTAATGGTGTATCTGCTATATCGGCTTGCTGCACCTTGCCGCCGTCGGGTATAGCCTTCAGCAACGTCTGTGTATAAGGGTGCTGAGGCTTGCTATAAATAGCCGTCGTTGTGTTAGTTTCGACGATCTTGCCGTCTTTCATCACCGCCACCCGGTCGGCAATGTTCGCCACTACCGCGAGATCGTGGCTGATAAAAATAACCGCGAGGTTACGTTGAGTTTGTAATTCGCTGATCAATTTAAGTGTCTGCGCCTGAATAGTGACATCAAGGGCAGTGGTGGGTTCATCGGCGATTAACAGCCGAGGTTCGGCAATCAGCGCCATAGCAATCATCACCCGTTGGCGCATGCCCCCGGAAAATTGAAAAGCGTAGCTGTCAAAACGGTGTTCTGCCCGAGGGATGCCCACGGCATCGAGCAACTCTATGGCCCGAATGCGAGCTTTCTTTCTGGACATGTCCCGATGATAGATCAGCGGCTCAATAAGCTGCTCGCCGATGGTCAGGTAGGGGTTTAGAGAGGTCATGGGATCCTGGAAGATGGTGGCGATTTCGTTGCCGCGGATGCCACGTAACTCCCGCTCGGATAAGGCCAGTAAATCCCTGCCATTAAACAGGGCAGTGCCACTTTCGATTTTGCCCGGAGGCATGGGAATCAAACCGAGCAAGCTGTAACAACACACTGATTTACCGGAGCCTGATTCACCAACGATGGCCAGGGTTTCACCTTCGGCGACCGAAAAGCTGACATCATCAACTGCTTTGACCACGCCATTGCGGGTATGGAACCAGGTGCTGAGATTATTAACTTCGAGTAGGGCCACTAATTTGTTCCTTGGTATTCAGCGGGCATTAATCAATCTTTGGAGGTGCGAGGATCGAGTGCATCGCGCAGGCCGTCACCGAGAAAATTAAGCGCAAATAATGTTATTGATAGCGCCAGGCCCGGGAAAATAAGCAGCCACGGATATTCTTCCATGGTTTCTACACCGTAGGATATGAGTAGTCCCCAGGAGCTTTGCGGTGGTTGAATCCCCAGGCCGAGAAAACTCAGGAAGGCTTCAAAGAGCATGACGCTGGGGATGGTCAACGTTGTGTAAACGATAACAGGCCCCAACGTGTTGGGGATCAGGTGACGGCTAATGATAGTCCACTGAGAAAGTCCCAGTGAGACAGCCGCTTCGACAAACTCCTGCTGTCTGAGCGTCTGTACCTGACCACGGACAATGCGCGCCATAGTCAGCCACTCCACGGCACCTATGGCGAGGAATAGCAGTAAAATATTACGCCCAAAAATAACCATTAACAGGATAATAAAAATCATAAAGGGCAGGGCGTAGAGGATGTCCACAAGTCGCATCATGACCGCGTCGATACGGCCACCAAAGTAGCCCGCGACCGTGCCGTATAACACACCAATAAGTAGCGCTACCGCAGTAGCAATAAAGCCGACCGCAAGAGATATACGCCCGCCATAGAGCAGCCGTGTAAGCAGATCCCTGCCCAATGTGTCGGTGCCCAGCCAGTGCTGAGCAGAAGGTGGTGCAGCGCCCAGAATCAGATTTTGCTCTTCATAGGAATAGGGTGCGAGCCAGGGGGTTAGCAAAGCAGCGATACACATCAGCATAAGCACGAACAACCCGCCAACGGCCATTTTGTTTTTGCGCAGACGGTGCCAGGCATCCTTCCAGAGCGAGGAACCCTGTTCAGCGTCGGTGATATTAGCCAGAGTGGCATCTGTGCTCATGGTAAACGGTTTACCCTGAATGACTACTGTACTGCTGGCGCAGTTTGGGGTTCAGCCAGACAGCGAGGATGTCGGACAATAAATTAAACAGGATGATTAAAGCAGCAAAGAATACGGTAGTGCCCATGATCATGGTGTAATCGCGGTTAAATGCTGCCTGCACATAAAAACGCCCCAGTCCGGGAATCTGGAAAATAGTTTCCACTACAAAAGAACCGCTCAACAGTCCCGCAAAGGCAGGCCCCGCAAAGGCGACAACGGGAATCAAACCGCCACGCAATCCGTGCTTGATCACCACCACCCATTCGGGCAAGCCTTTGGCCCGTGCAGTGCGGATATAATCCTGGGACATAACCTCAAGCATGCCGCCTCGCGACAGTCGGGCTACATAGGCGGTGTAGCCAGAAGCCAGCGTCAGGGCGGGCAAAATTTTATCGCCCGGAATATTACCCCAGCCCGATACCGGCACCCATTCCAGCCAGATGCCGAACACCAGCATCAATAAGGGGCCGAGCAAAAAAGACGGCAAACAAATGCCGATCATGGCGGTGGACATGGGGATATAGTCCTGGGCGGTATTGGGTTTGAGTGCGGCGACTACGCCGGCCGTGGTACCCAACAGCATGCTGATCAGTAGCGCATAAAGACCCAGTTCTGCGGTGGTCGGCAGACCAGCAAAAATCATTTCATTGACTGAGCGGCCAGGAAATCTAAATGACGGCCCGAGATCACCATGGGCGAGATCACCGAGATAGGAGAAGTATTGATTGAGTACCGGTTGGTTGAGTTGATAGCGCTCTTCCAGGGCTTTGAGCACTTCTGGGGGCACTGCTTTCTCCGCACTAAAGGGCCCTCCGGGTGCCGCTCGCACCAGAAAAAAGGTGGCGGTGATTACCACCAGCAACACAGGGATTGCCTGCAGAAGTCGCTGCAAAATAAAACGCCCCATGTATTACTCGACCTGTTCCGGCAAGGCAGCTTGCAGATATATATTCTTGTAAAGCGTGTAATCCAGCAGGTTTGCGGGCATACCTTTGACGCTGGGTCGAACAAGATTATTTCGCGTGTAAAAGTAGATAGGTAAGATCGGCATTTCTGCCAGCAGCGTAGCTTCGGCTTCTTTAAAGGCCTGGTAGCGGGCATCCCTGCTGGGCGCAGTGGGAGATTGCTTTAACACCAATGTGTCATAGTCCGAATTTGCCCAGCCAGTACGATTGTTGCCGCCGTTGCTGACCCACATGTCGAGAAAAGTGTTGGGATCGACGTAGTCGCCAATCCAGCCAGCTCGAGCTATTTGATAATGGCCGTTATCGACGTTATCTAAATAAACCTTCCAGTCCTGGTTGTTGAGTATTACGTCGATGTTAAGATTTTTTTTCCACATTTGCTGGATGGCGACGGCCAGTTTTCGATGGCCTTCGCTGGTGTTGTAAAGGATTTCTGTTTGCGGAAAACCGTCCCCGTCAGGATAACCTGCCTCGGCCAGTAAAGCGCGCGCGGCTTCCGGATCAAAACTAAAACCGTCCCTGGCAGTGTAGCCAAGCGTATCTGGTGGCGTATAGGTATAGGCAGGTAATTGACCGCCTTTGGTGACTCGCTCGACAATTTGTTTCCTGTTAATAGTCATCGCCAGTGCACGGCGAACCCGAGGGTCAGACAGGTGGGGTACCGTGGTATTAAATCGATAGAAATAGGTGCCGAGGTAAGGGGCGATGCGTAGATCTTCGGGACGCTCCTTTTTGTAAACAGCAATTTTATCGGCAGGGATAGAACCAGTGACGTGCAATTGTCCGGCTCGGAACATGCGCTCTTCGGTAGAGACGTTTTCTGTCGGGTAAAAGTATATGCTGTTGAGCTTTACGTTATCGCTATCCCAGTAGCCTGAATTTTTCTCTACGATGACTACTTTATTGAGGCTCCAAAGTTTGAGCACAAAGGCGCCATTGCCGACGAAATTTCCTGCCCGTGTCCAGCGAGTACCTCGTTCTGCTGGCTCACCGAATTTTTCAATGGTGGGGCGGTGCACAGGAAACATGCTGTAGTGGTCGAGTAACTGCAAAAAATAGGGGGTGGGATTCGCCAATGTCACTTGCAGGGTGCGCTCATCCAGAGCAACCGCGCCTACCTGGTCGAAGTCCTTAATCTTGCCCTGGGCATAAGCTTCAGCGTTTTTTATAGCGTAGTACATATAAGCGTACTGGTTGCCGAGGGCTGGTTGCAGGGCGCGCCACCAGGACCAGACAAAGTCTTCGGCAGTGACCGGGTCGCCATTTGACCAGCGGGCGTTATCCCGTAGGTGAAAAGTGTAGACAAGGCCGTCATCGCTAATTACCCAGCGTTCCGCTACGCCGGGGATGGGTTCGAGGGTTTGTGGATCTTTTAGAACCAGACCTTCCAGTAAAGCGGTAATAATGTGATGTTCGGGTACACCAGTGACGATATGTGGGTCAAGCTCCTGGGGTTCTGTGCCGTTGCCCCAGTGCAGGATTTGCTGCCGATTACCACTGACAACATTATTTTCATTGTCGCCGCAGGCCGTCAGTCCGAGCAAGCTGAGCAAATAGCACAGTAGGACGGACGTTAATTTCAAGCCACGTCGCCGATCCGAACGCACAGGTGTACGTTGTTTGCGACGTGTTCGTTTAATCACTAATTGCATTTTGACCACTGGTTGTCGGTACTGGTTATAGGTACTGGTTAGTAGAGATGCTACAAATAGTTGTGCAAGTTGCAGCCAATACTGCACCTGAAAATTTAGTTAAGCAGTATCTGAAAAAATCACCTAAAACATTATCTAAAAGACAGCCGCGATACTAACCCACGAGCTGAGCAGGTGAAAGGTTTTGCAGGATGGTCCCTGTTAGTGTGCTAACGCGGACTAGCACTAGTTGCATTCGCCGGGCGAAGTCACGATAATTCCGCCCGTTATGGTGGCCCTCATCGGTCCCCCCGCAGTAGATATCTGTAAACCCCGCCAGGCCCGGAAGGGAGCAACGGTAGCAGTGACTTTATGTGCCGGGGTGTCGCTGGTGAGGGTCGCCACCACTTTGAATACTTTCTAATCTGCGTTGTTGTGGTAAGAGTCAGGAGCAATATGATGATAAAGGTAATTTTAGGTATCGTTATTTTGTCGGCGGCGGTTTCTCTGCAAGCAAGCGATTCAGCAACACCAACCCCGGCCACTGACAGCCCGGTCGTAAGCGATGGGCAACGCATGTATGAAAGTTATTGCGTGATGTGCCACCAGCCAAAAAAGGATGGCCAGGGGCATGGGGCCGGTCAGGGTGCGCGTCATGGAGCAGGTGCTGAGAAAGGTCATCAAAATCGCCTGGCGCCGCCCATGGCGATGGTGAAAAAGCATTACCTGGAAACTTATCCTGAAAAGGATCTTTTTGTTCAAAAGCTTATCGATTGGGTGGCAGCCCCCGACAAAAATTCCGCATTGCTTGTTCACGCGGTTGAAAGGTTTGGTCTTATGCCCGCCCTGGTAATCGATGAGGACTCTCGTAGGCAAATAGCCCTGTATATCTTTGATACTCTGCCTGTCGGCCAATGTAAAAAACGTGAAGATCACCAGCGAGGTGATGGTGGAGGAAAAGGGAGCGGAAAAGGTGGCAGACAACATGGCGGAGATGGCCAGGGTAAAAAAGCCGACAGATGCCATTAATGGCAATACCCCTTATCCCAGTACCCGTTTATCATGGTATCCCCTGTCTCAGCGCCATCTACGGGTAATGCCTGGGGGTAACGCCAGTGCCAGGATAGACCCGTTTTGAAGCAGGCTATCGAATACTTCCAGCGGGCCGTATAATTCGCTTTTGGTCCCAGTCAAAACCCAGAGTGCGGTTATTCAGAGTGCGGTTATTCAAAGTGCGATTATTCATAGTTCAATTATTCATAGTTCAATGATTCAGAGTGCGATTGTTCGGGGTTTAATGATTTTATGAGCTATCAGGTGCTAGCCCGCAAGTGGCGGCCAGGTTCATTTGATGAAGTGGCCGGTCAGGAGCATGTGCTGCGTGTTCTGATTAATGCGCTGGATAACGATCGCCTGCACCACGCCTACCTTTTTACCGGCACCCGCGGTGTGGGGAAAACCACACTGGCGAGAATTCTTGCTAAGTGCCTGAATTGTGAACAGGGTGTTAGTTCAAGGGCCTGTGGTGAATGTAGCGCATGTATAGAAATTAGCGAAGGTCGCTTTATCGACCTGATTGAAGTGGATGCAGCGTCGCGAACGAAAGTGGAGGATACCCGCGAACTGCTTGACAATGTGCAGTACCTGCCCGCCCGCGGTCGTTATAAAGTTTATTTGATCGATGAAGTGCATATGTTGTCTACACACAGTTTTAATGCGCTGTTGAAGACGCTTGAAGAACCCCCGCCGCATGTGAAATTCCTGCTCGCCACTACCGACCCACAAAAATTGCCGGTCACTATTCTTTCTCGGTGCCTGCAATTTAACCTGAAAAACCTTAGTCCAGAGCGTATTGTCGACTATCTCACAGGGGTGCTGGGCAAAGAAAATGTGCCCTTTGAGGAAGCCGCATTGTGGGCTCTGGCGCGGGCAGCAGACGGTAGTATGCGCGATGCACTGAGCCTGACCGACCAGGGCATAGCTCATGGTGACGGCAAGCTTATAGAAACTGAGTTGAGCGCCATGCTCGGCACCATAGACCGTACAGTGGTACTGGATATCTGTCGCACGGTGGCAGAGCGTGATGGGCCAGCAGTATTGGAGCTGGTGGCAGCGTTAGCGGAGCATGCGCCGGATTATTATGGCGCACTGGGCGAAATGTTATCGATCTGGCATCGGGTGGCAGTGGTTCAGGCTGTGCCGGGCGCACTGGATAACAGTATGGGTGACCAGGAAGCAATACGGCAGCTGGCTGCCACACTAAGCCGCGAGGATGTACAGCTTTTTTATCAGATATGCTTGCTGGGTCGAAAAGATTTGCCGTTGGCAGCAGATCCCAGAAGTGGTCTGGAAATGGTTTTGCTGCGCCAGCTGGCTTTTCAGCCCGTGGTGGATGATCTGGTTGAACCTCCCCAGGGCAAAGCGCCTGAAACTTCAGGGGTCAACCCGAGCGTTACGAATGTCCCTGATCGGGGGGACATTGAGGCCGTAAAAAAGTCTGAAGCGGCTTCAGTGACAGAGCAGACACTTGCTGTCAATCCGTTGCCGGAGCCAGCCGCCGAATGCGCCGGGGCGGTAGTTGCGGATGCTCAGGATAAGGCTGAAGTTCGATCGCTGGATAGCGAGGTGCAGGTAAGCAGCCATTCGGATGATGTGGGTTTGATCCCGGAAATGGGCGTTGCTTTGCCGAGAGATTTGTCTCCATCCGCAGATATGGCGGGCTCGTCAAAGCCACCATCCGCGTTCGAAGGAGCTTTGCGTGACCTGACGGTGTCTACATTTACCGCCGAACATTGGTTGCAGATTTGTCATGAACTGGCGATCAGTGGTCGTTTATTAAATACGGCGGTAAATTTGGCCTTTATCGGCGGTAGTGGCGAGGGAGATTGTGGCGGGCAATTTTCTTTTAGGCTGGATGAGGCGCACAGTGCTTTGTACGACGAAGCTCATCAGCAGCAACTGGCTGCGGCGCTGGGTGACTATCTGTATCAGAACCTGGATGACAGGCAGCGTGAAACAATTTCGGTCAGTATCGAGATAGCTCCCGTTACTGTGGAAACACCTTACCTGTATCGCCTGCGCAAGCAGGTGGAAAGACAGGAGAAAGCAGTACAAAGCTTGCGTGCCGATTCTCTGGTTAAAGAACTGGAGCAACGTTTTGGTGGCAAGCTACTGGAAGAAACCGTTATTCCCATTGATTAGGGATGCATTGAGAGAGCAGAGAGGTTGATATGAAAGGCTTGGGTGACATGATGAAACAGGCGCAGGAGATGCAGGAAAAAATGCAGAAACTGCAGGAAGAAGCCGCTGCAAAGGAAGTGACGGGAGAATCTGGTGCGGGTATGGTGCAGGTGGTAATGACTGGGCGTCATGATGTGCGCAAAGTGACGCTGGATCCAGGCCTGCTCAGCGAGGACAAGGAAATACTCGAAGATCTGCTGGCCGCTGCAGTTAACGACGCGGTGCGTAAAGTAGAGACAAATACCAGTTCTGTTATGGGTGACCTGATGTCAGGTATGCAGTTGCCACCGGGCTTCAAGATGCCATTCTAGTTGGCTGCTAAATTCATTTAAGGCCGAGAGCCTCTTAATTATTGATAAACCTGTGAACTGGGCTTTGTTATACCATTTTGCATTGTTCAGTTGCCTCAGAACCCCCTTCGACAACTTGCCAGGAATTTGCCATGTACGGCCCGGTAATCGATGAGTTGATAGATGCCCTGCGCTGCCTGCCCGGTGTCGGTCCCAAGTCAGCTCAGCGTATGGCTTTACATTTGCTGGAGCGAGATCGACCGGCTGCCGAACGGCTGGCGGCCGGGCTGGTTGATGCCAGTCGTAAGGTCGGGCGTTGCCGGCAGTGCCGGACGTTGACTGAAGAGGATGAATGTATGATCTGTGCCAACCCGGCTCGGGATCAGCAGTTGTTGTGTGTGTTGGAAACCCCTGCCGATCTGTTTGCCATTGAGCAGTCTGGTAGCTATCGCGGGCGCTATTTTGTGCTCCTCGGTCATCTGTCGCCTATTGACGGTATTGGTCCCGAGGATATCGGTGTCGATCACCTGATGCAGCGGCTTGTGGATGAAACGATAGAAGAGCTAATTTTGGCAACAAATCTTACCGTAGAGGGTGAAGCTACGGCCTATTTTATTGGCGAAAAGGCTGCTAGCCTGGGGGTCACGGTGTCACGGATTGCCCACGGCGTACCTCTGGGTGGTGAACTTGAATATGTCGATGGAGGCACTCTGGTTCATGCCTTTAACAGTCGCAAACGGCTTTAGTGTGAGCAGGCTCTGGCATGATATGGATGATATAACAGATGCCACGCCAATGGCGGTCGCTCCGGCAAATTCGACCGGACTATCGTTGTACGGACTATCGTTGAACGGACAATGGTTGAACGGACAATGGTTGAACGGACAATGGTTGATCCGGCTGACGTTGATCCGGCAGTGGTTAATCCGACTGAGGTCGACCCGGTAATGATTGATTCGGAAGTTATTGATCCGGCGATTATTGACCCGGTAATGGTTGAAACTACCGCAGTTTTGCAGCTAGCGGTGCAGCAGTTACAGCAAGTCGATGTGGTAGCACTGGATACAGAATTTATTCGCACCGATACATTTTATCCCCGTCTGGCCCTGGTGCAGCTATGTGATGGCACGACTACCTGGCTGATTGATCCCCTGTTATTTTCCGCTGAAGAGCTGGCGCCATTGGTCGGTTTACTCGTCGATGAGCGGGTGATTAAAGTGTTTCATTCCTGCTCGGAAGATCTTGAAGTGTTGCGCACTGCCCTCGGCGCATTGCCCACGCCGCTATTTGATACTCAGGTAGCGGCCGCGTTTATCGGGCTGGGTTTTTCACTAAGTTATCAGGCCCTGGTTAAAGAAATTGCAGGTACTGTGCTGAAAAAGCATGAAACCCGTTCTGACTGGTTGCGGAGGCCACTGTCTGAATCGCAGATACGCTACGCCGTAGAAGATGTTCATTACCTGGGCGCGATATACGCGAAGTTAAATGAGCAGCTAACGTCATGTGGTCGTTTAGGCTGGCTGCAGGAGGATATGAAAGCGTTGTTAGCGGGCGCAGAGCAGGAAGTGCCTGTTGAGCAATACTATCTGCGGGTTAAGGGGGCATGGAAGCTGGATCGGCAAAGTTTGGCGATTCTCAGGGCGCTGTGTACCTGGCGGGAACTAGAGGCGCGAAAATTAGATCGGCCCCGGGGGTGGATCGTTGCCGATAAGGAATTGTTACAGATTGCAATAAAGCAACCTCGCGACAGGCAACTCCTCTCATCGGGAATGTCGGAAATATCGGGAAAAAAGTCATCAGGTGCACGATCCAGGGGTGGGGATGGCATTCATCCTCGGGTGGTGCGAACTTATGGCGATAAATTGGTAACGTTGGTCGAAGAAGGGCTGAGTACAGATCTGGCACTTTTGCCCACACTTTTACCAAAACCGGTGCCGAAGGAGCAGGGTGGCACGCTAAAAACCTGCAAGAAAATTGTCCAGGATAAAGCGCGAGCACTGACAATGGCACCAGAAATGCTGGCCCGCAAAACCGATCTTACCTATCTTCTGCATACAGCGGTTGCCGGTGAGGCAAAGTTGCCCCCGACTATGGAAAATAGCTGGCGCAAAACAATTATAGGTAATGAATTGCTGAGCTATGTTTCCAATCTGGATCTGGGAGGGGCGGGCAAATCGGAATGATCAGTTCGGCTAATGACCTGGAGGTGAGCGGCCGGTGAAGGTGCTATGTAACGTTTATAAGAGTTTGACAAAAAGGGGATATTATCTGTTTGTCAGACATGAGGACGATTTGAGCCGCGTACCGGAAGCTTTGCTCAGTGGCTTTGGTCAGTACGAACTGGCAATGACTATGGCCCTGACACCTGATCAGCGCATGGCTATTTCCAGCGCTACTGAAGTCTTGCAGGCGCTTGATGAAAACGGTTATTACCTGCAGTTGCCACCGCAAAAAGACGTGTATATGCAAAATGTTAGAAGCAAAAATGAGAAACTTTGATGGATCGCCCACCATTTTGGCAGCACAAACCCCTGACCGAGCTCGATGAGTCAGAATGGGAAGCCCTGTGTGATGGCTGCGGAAAGTGCTGTCTGGCAAAGATAGAAGATATTGATAGTGGTGAGATAGTCTTTACTCGTGTCGCCTGTCACTTGCTCGATACACAGCGATGTCGCTGCAAGGCTTATGGCCAGCGCCTGCAAAAGGTTGCAGACTGCTTGCGGCTGAGCATGGATAATATCGATGCCGTTGACTGGTTGCCGGCTACCTGCGCTTATCGCTTGCGCCACGAAGGCAAACCACTGCATTCCTGGCACCCATTGGTATCCGGTTCTACACAGAGCGTACGCGAAGCGGGCGTATCGGTGAGTGGGCGCGTCATTTCGGAGCAATACGTGCACCCGGACAGCCTCGAGGAACACGTCGTACACTGGGTTTAGCCGGAAGGGGTTTAGTCGGAAGGGGGTTAGTAAGAGCGGGTTTAAGGGAAGTGGGCGTAATAGGCGGCATATAGTCGGCATATAGGCGCAAAAATATACGGCAATGACAGCGTCGTGGGGTTGTGGGCCCCTGGGGGATACCAGTTATGTATACAATGGAAAATTATTTTTGGGGCGTTGTCGCTTATGTCCTTGGCGTTTTTATGTTCATGCCATTGCTCTGGTGGGTGACGCGTATTATTCCATGGCATCCGGTGAAAGCTTTTTTGCGGATATTAGTGATGGCTATCTTGCTGACGCCGGCTTTTCCTTACCCGGGCATGACCTATATTGCCCCCGCCTGGGCGGTTAGTCTTTTTGAAATGGTTAAGCCGCAAACCGAGAATGGTGTATGGCGTGGCATACGACCAATCGGGTTTTTTTTCGTAGCAGTTTATTTGCTTGACCTGTGTCTGTGGCTATTGTTGCGAAAGCGGACACGACGGCGCAAGAGTAAGAGAGTACCTGCGGCAGGACAGCCGCAAAATGCGAGTTCTTAACTTTGCCCGAGGTTTCTGTCTGCAATCCATCGATGCGAATTAACCAGACACACTAAATAGGCACCCCTAATAGGCATCCCTAATGAACACCGTGCATGCCGCGACGTAACAATGGTGAGATCAGCAACAGGAACGCTGCGACCCCGATCGCGAACCAGCCCACCTGCGTATAGACGTCAAGGGTTTGGGCTAATGCAGCTGTTTGATCCAACACCTCGCCTTCTCGCGTTTCTGCGCTGGTCAGCCTGGCGATTTGACTGGCGATAAAATTAGCGCCTGCTGAGGCCAGGAACCAGACACCCATCATCATGCCCACCACCCGCGCCACGCTTAATTTGGTAATCATAGAGAGACCCACTGGGGAAAGGCAAAGTTCGCCGGTAGTGTGCAACAGATAAATAAATACCAGCCAGATCAGCGGGGTTGGTTCGCCATATCCAGTTGTTTGGGCACCGAAAACCAATACCAGGAAGCCGAGACCTACCTGCAGGATAGCGAGAGCAAACTTGATCGGAGTTGACGGCTCCCAGTTTCTGGCGGCGAGCCAGGTCCATAACAAAGCAAAAAGCGGCGCCAGCAGGAATATAAAAAACGCATTGAGTGATTGAAACACCGATGCGGGTATCTCGTAACCAGCGACCACCCGATCCACCGAGCGATCGGCAAACAGGTTTAGCGAGGAGCCGGCCTGTTCAAAAAGCGCCCAGAACAGCACCGAAAAAAGAACAAGTGTTGAGGCGACAAACATGCGCTGGCGCTCGGTGCGATCGCATTTAAGGAAAGAGTAAGCAACGACGACAACGAGCATTAGTCCTCCAAAGCCCATCAGGGCCCTGCCGACCAGCGCCTGGTGTTGCACTAACTGCCAGATGACAAATACACCGGCAATAGCGCCGCAATAAATAGAAGTTTCCCGACTAACGCCGCCCACTAACTTTTCTGCTAACAATGCGGGCGAGGGTGGATCAGCCCGGCCCTGGAGGTGCGGCTGACCACGGAGGAAGACAACCAGACCCACCAACATGCCGATGCCAGCAAGGCCAAACCCGTAGGCCCAACCATAGGTTTGGCCGAGCCATCCGCATAATATTGAGGCAAAAAAGGCGCCGATATTTATGCCCATGTAAAAAATTGTAAAGCCGCCGTCTCTGCGCCGGTCATCGGTCTCGTATAGCGCACCAACAACGGTGGAAATATTGGCTTTGAGGAAGCCGACCCCGGTAATGATAAATGCCAGAGACAAATAGAAAAATTGTAGATATAAGGGGTCTCGCTCGACTATCGTACCGGTCACAGTTGCGGGCGGGCCTTCCAGTGTCATGCCAAAATGCCCTATAACCAAGAGGATAGCGCCAAAAGTTACAGCTTTTCTTGAGCCGAGGTAACGGTCTGCCAGAATGCCACCAATGACAGGCATAACGTAAACCAGTGCAGAATACGCCCCATAAATCAGAAATGCCTTGTCGTCACCAAACAGGAAGTGTTCAGTGAGATAAAAAATGAGTAAGGCGCGCATACCATAGAAGCTGAAACGCTCCCAAAGCTCGGTCATAAAGCAAACCAGAAGGCCACGGGGATGGCCGAAGAATGTGTTATCGGTGGTTTGAATGGTTTGATCCCTCATAAGAGTAACAATACTGCCAAATTTTATTTTATGAACGCCAATGGTAGCAGGGCCGTAGTTACGGCAAAGGCTGATTGTATGGGGTTTATCCAAATGATATCGCCCAGGGGTTGGAATCAATGCAGCGGTAACGCTAAAATACACTGTTTCTAATTATTCATACTAATCATTCAATCATCCAGCTAGGGGAACCATATGCAATTTACCGGGACAGAGCGCTACGTCGCCACAGAAGATCTTCAAATGGCGGTCAATGCCGCTGTAGTACTGGAGCGGCCACTGCTCATTAAAGGGGAACCCGGCACGGGTAAGACCATGTTGGCAGAAGAAGTGGCTGAAGCTTTGGGGATGCCACTGATCAGCTGGCATATTAAATCGACCACCAAAGCTCAGCAGGGTTTGTACGAGTACGACGCGGTATCTCGCCTGCGGGATTCTCAGCTCGGCGACGACAAAGTCCACGACATCGGAAACTATATCAGGAAGGGCAAACTGTGGGAGGCTTTTACTGCTGACGAAAGGGTGGTGTTGCTGATCGATGAGGTCGATAAAGCCGACATCGAATTCCCCAACGATTTGCTGCTTGAAATCGACAGGATGGAATTTCATGTCTACGAAACAGGTGAGCGAGTTGTGGCTAAACAACGTCCTGTCGTTATTATTACCAGTAACAACGAGAAAGAATTGCCCGATGCCTTTTTGCGTCGTTGCTTCTTCCACTTCATTAATTTCCCGGATCGGGACACCATGAAGCGAATCGTTGATGTTCATTACCCTAGCATTCAGAAAAAGCTGGTTGATGAAGCGCTGGATATCTTCTTTGATGTGCGGAAAATTCCGGGCCTTAAAAAGAAACCGTCAACATCGGAGCTGGTAGACTGGCTCAAACTGTTGATGTCCGACGATATTCCAGACGACATCCTCAAAGGTCGTGATGCGACCAAGGCAATACCACCGCTATATGGTGCCTTGCTAAAAAATGAGCAAGATGTCCATCTGCTCGAACGATTGGCGTTTATGACGCGCCGCGAAGCTTAATAGAAGGGAAGATAAGCACATGCTATTAGATTTTTTCTATGGGCTGCGCAAAGTCGGACTGCCGGTTTCCATTAACGAGTTGTTAACTCTGCTGGAGACTCTTGAGAAGCACATCGCCTTTGCTAGCATAAACGACTTCTATTATCTGTCGCGGGCCTGCATGGTCAAAGATGAGACCAACTACGATAAATTTGATCGCGCCTTTGCGCTCTATTTTGAAGAGCTGGAATCTCTCGATGACTTTCTGGACGCATTGATTCCCGAAGATTGGCTGCGCTCGGAATTTGAAAAATCCCTGAGTGATGAGGAAAAAGCCAAAATTGAAAGCCTCGGTGGTCTCGAAAAGTTACTTGAGGAGTTTAAAAAACGACTCAAAGAACAGCAGGGCAAGCACGAGGGTGGCAATAAATGGATTGGCACTCAGGGTACGTCCCCATTTGGGAATGACGGTTACAACCCCGAAGGTGTTCGCGTCGGCGGAGAGAGCAAGCAAAAGAAAGCTCTCAAAGTCTGGGAAAAACGCGAATATGCTAATCTCGATGATTCCGTTGAACTGGGTACCCGTAATATCAAGGTAGCTTTGCGGCGTTTGCGTAAATTTACTCGTGTTGGTAGCGAGGAAGAGCTGGATCTGGATGACACCATTCGTTGCACTGCAAAAAATGCCGGTATGCTCGACATTAAAATGGTGCCGGAAAAACGCAATGCTGTGAAAGTATTGATCTTCTTTGACGCTGGCGGGTCGATGGATCCCTACGTGAAGGTTTGTGAGGAACTGTTTTCAGCGGCGCGTACCGAGTTCAAGCATCTGGAGTATTTTTATTTCCACAATATGCTCTATGACTTTGTCTGGCGCGACAATTTCCGACGCTTTCAGGAAAAAACCGAGACCTACGATGTCTTCCATAAATATGCATCGGACTACAAGGTTATCTTCATTGGTGATGCTTCCATGTCACCCTATGAAATTGAAAGTGCCGGCGGCAGTGTTGAATATTACAACAAGGAATCCGGGGCGATATGGATGGAACGCTTAACCGATATTTACGACAAAGTGGTCTGGCTAAATCCGGTTCGAGAAGACTACTGGGAGCACACGCCAACCATACAGCGGGTTCGTGAGTTGGTAGAAGGGCGTATGTTTCCACTGACCCTGGGCGGGCTCGACGAAGGTATGGCGCTTCTTACCAAGTGATCGATTGATTTCCCAGGTAATTTATCGACTATTTAGCTAGCAGGTAATGACGGAGAGAAATAATTCCGCGGGGGATAGTGCTGACCCCCGGGATCTTGTAAAGCATCTGTCGGCTTGTATGAACCGAGATCGTTATCGGTTCAAAAGGGAAATCGACAAACTCTCCAGGCAGATGAGACGGGGCTCTACGCAAGCCCCGGGCTCTTCTCAATTAGAAAAAGCTCAATTGGACAAAGCTCAGTTAGAACCTGCCCAATTAGAACCTTCCCAATTAGAAATAGCCCAATCAGAAAAGCACCACTTAGAAAAAGCCCAGCAAAAAAAATCCCAACTAGAAAAACTTCAAACGAAGATTGAACAGTCCTGTCAGTTGGCGCATATGCGCGGCCTGCAGAAACCGGCGATCACCTATCCTGAAGAGTTACCCATCAGCGGCAAGCGGGATGAGATTCGCAAATTGCTGATTGCGCACCCGGTTATCATCGTAGCCGGTGAAACCGGATCTGGTAAAACTACTCAATTACCTAAAATATGCCTTGAGGCGGGGCGCGGTGTCACCGGCCTCATCGCTCATACCCAGCCCCGGCGCATTGCCGCCCGCACGGTTGCCAGCCGTATCGCCGATGAGCTTGGCGTGAAACTCGGTGCAGCAGTTGGTTATCAGGTGCGTTTTAAGGATCACAGTACCGACCATACGCTGATCAAATTAATGACCGACGGTATACTGCTGGCCGACATCCAGCGCGACCGTTTTCTAAACCGCTATGACACGATCATTATTGACGAAGCTCACGAACGGAGCTTGAATATTGATTTCCTGCTCGGCTATTTGAAACGGATTTTATCCCAGCGTCCTGATCTGAAACTTATTATTACCTCGGCAACTATCGATGTAGAGCGGTTTTCAAAGCATTTTGATGAAGCCCCGGTCATTCAGGTGTCCGGGCGCACTTATCCCGTCGAGTATCGCTATCGTCCAATGCTGGAGGATCGGGATGTCAATGAAGCGATTAACGCCGCAGTAGAAGAGTTACTTGGCCTGCCCCAAAAAGGCGACATACTTGTTTTTCTCAGCGGCGAGCGTGAAATTCGTGAAGCGGCATTGAGTCTACGCCGTTGTCAATTTCCCCATGTGGAAATCCTGCCCCTTTACGCACGCTTAAACCTGGCGGAGCAGAATCGTATTTTTCAGCCCCATCGCGGTATTCGTGTGGTATTGGCGACCAATGTGGCTGAAACATCTTTGACGGTACCGGGCATACGTTATGTTATCGATACCGGTCTTGTACGCATCAGCCGCTATAGCTACCGGACTAAAGTCCAGCAACTGCCCATTGAGCCTATTTCTCAGGCCAGCGCCAATCAACGCGCCGGGCGCTGCGGCAGGTTGAGTGATGGTATTTGTATCCGGTTATACAGCCAGGACGATTATGAGCAACGGCCGTTATTTACCACGCCGGAAATACTGCGCACCAACCTGGCCGCTGTTATCTTGCAGATGTTGCGCCTGCGTATCGGTGATGTGCGTCGCTTCCCGTTTTTAGAACCCCCGGACAATCGCCAGGTTAACGATGGATTTGCCCTGTTAAAAGAGTTAAAGGCGGTCGATAAAAAGGAAGGCCTGTCGGCAACTGGTCGCAAGTTGGCGCATTTTTCAGTAGACCCACGCCTGGCAACAATGCTGATCGCCGCACAGCGAGAGAACTGTGTCCGGGAGGTGTTGATAATCGTGTCTGCCCTGAGTATTCAGGACCCTCGCGAAAGGCCTGCTGATAAGCGGGAGGCGGCCGACCAGCAACATCGACAGTGGCGAGACAAGAGCTCAGATTTCGTCAGTATATTAAATCTGTGGGATCATTTTGAGGAGCAGCGACAGGCGCTTTCAAGAAATCAATTTTCAAAATATTGCCGCAAATCCTTTGTTTCATACATGCGGATGCTGGAATGGCGGGATCTGCATCACCAGCTGCACAACGACTGCCGGCAGATCGGCATCAATGTGCAGAGGAATAAAGTGGACCACGACGATATTCACCGCGCGTTGTTAGCAGGTTTGCTTGCCCACGTCGGCTTTCGGCAGGAGGCCCGAGAATATGACGGCGTGCGCAATCGCAAGTTCTATCTTTTTCCCGGTTCCGGACTGGCGGCGAAACCACCTAAGTGGGTGATGTGTGCAGAGCTGATCGAAACATCGCGTCTTTATGGCCATCACAATGCGGGAATCAATGCAGACTGGTTACCCGCGTTAGCTGACCATTTGGTCAGAAAAAATTATAGCGAGCCACATTACGATAGCCGTAATGGGCAGGTCATGGCCTATGAAAAGCAGACACTTTATGGCCTGACTATCGTAGAGCGGCGCAGGGTCAGGTATGGGACTATTGATCCGAAGGTGTGTAGAGAAATTTTCATTCAGGCTGCTTTGGTCGAAGGCGCGTATTTGAAATCTGCTCAATCCATTAATGACCCAAACAGGGGCCCAAACAGGGGCCAAAACGGTGGTCGAAGTGGTAGCCGAGATAGTGGCGGAAAGCGCCGAAGAGAAAAGCCAGGCGGAGGGCAGTTTGCGCGACACAATGCAGACCTGCTTACGCATTTCCATGATTTGGAGGAGCGCATGCGTCGCCGCGACATCCTTGCCGACGATGCAGTGCTCTACCAGTTTTCTGATCAACGAGTGCCTCTGGCCGTGGTGCGTCTACCGACCTTTGAGCGCTGGCGAAGAACTGCCGAGAAGGCTAGTCCTCGATTATTGTTTATCAACCGTGAACTATTGGTAAATAAAGCGCCGACCCAGCATGAGGAGGCGCAGTTTCCCAAAGTCATCCATTGGGGAGATATAGACTACCGGCTCAGCTATCGCTTCGATCCCGGTCACAGTGAAGATGGTGTAAGTGTTGAGATACCGCTGGATATATTGCACCAGGTTCCC
>Ga0164315_10000105_pt1 | contig 46529 bp, 44 predicted proteins | sample GuaBasSedimGuay6_FD_113737 | JGI IMG/M metagenome (GOLD analysis project Ga0164315, IMG submission 113737) | Subseafloor sediment microbial communities from Guaymas Basin, Gulf of California, Mexico - Guay6, Core 4569-2, 0-3 cm | ecosystem: Environmental > Aquatic > Marine > Hydrothermal vents... | reverse complement strand
CATAATTCAACCACAATTTATAACAACAATAAAATGCACCTATTTTACCAAAAAATTCGTCCAATAGATTGCAAGCTTCCTCATTTTTTAATAAAATATGCACTATTTTCTTATTATTCTAAACAGCACTTGAATTATGCAAAGGTCTCATAACAGCAGTTTTTTAGATATTTTATTGAAAATAACATATAATTGAAAATTTTTGTAATAAATTTAAATATGAACTACAATTTAGATAATCATGCCCGTAATTCACCACCTACAAATAAAACTGATAAGTATTTTATGAAAACTATAAGTGTTTTTTTGATGCTTTTTTCTTTTTTTCTGTTGTTTGCTATCTTAGGTTTTGATAGGCAAGATATGGGCTTTACAGGATTTGGACAAAATAATGAAATTATTAATTTTACTGGCAGTATGGGGGCTTATATCTCCGATGGGTTTTTATATTTTTTTGGATTCGTCTCTTATATCTTAATTATTTTGTTATGGTTATTGTTATGGAATATTATTAAAAATAAATTTAACAGTGTCGAGGTTTTTTCAGTTGAAAATAGTGTTAATTTTTTTGCAATTTTATTATTAACTATTATTTTTTGCTCTATTTTAGGTCTTCATTTCGCTCCATCTTTGCACCAGTTGCCATCTGATACCAGATCAGGTGGACTCATAGGATCAGTTATAAATTTTTATCTCTTAGCATACTTTGGTATCTATGCCTTGACCTTGTTACAATTAGTTGCAACAGTGATTTTAATTACTGTTATAAGTCATATAAAATGGTTATCTATTTTTGATTATGTCGGGGCAATGGTGATGGGAATCATGCCAGATAATTCAGAATTAAATAATCCATTTAATAAAATTAAATTGCCAGAATTTTCTTTTAAAAATAACGATTCTCATCAACAACCAATACGAACACCAAGAGATAGACCATCTTTCAGAAGTATTGTAGACAAAGTTATCTCTAAAAAAGAAGAAGAACCACCACTACCACAATTGAATATAAATACATATGATGATGATAAAAAATACTCACCAAAAGAAAAAGTTAAAATTGAACCTAATTTAATAGATGTCAAGCAATCCAAAAAAGTATATGAGCAAAAACAAATTGAAATTGAATCTTTGGTAAGTGATGAGCAGGAGCAAAAATATTTACCAGCCTTATCATTGTTAGATGTTCCCAAGCCACAAAAACAAAGTTATAGCTCCGAAGCTTTAGAGGCTATGTCAAATCTTTTGGAGATAAAACTCAAAGAATTTAACATTACAGCCACAGTAGTCGCTGTGCATCCTGGTCCAATTATTACTCGTTTTGAATTAAAATTAGCCCCCGGCTTAAAGGTTACCACCGTCTCCAATCTTGCCCGCGATATCGCACGTTCCATGGCGGTGATGAGCGTTCGTGTTGTTGAGGTTATAGCAGGAAAATCAACCATAGGTTTGGAGATTCCGAACGAATCACGAGAGTTGGTGTATCTCAGTGAAATTATAAAATCACAAACTTTTGATGTGGCAAAGTCACCTCTTACCATTGCCCTTGGTAAGGATATAGCAGGTAATCCTGTGACGGCGGACCTTGGTAAAATGCCCCATCTTTTGGTGGCAGGCACCACAGGATCCGGTAAATCTGTGGCAGTTAATGCAATGATATTAAGTTTGTTATACAAATCCACCCCTGCCGAAGTTCGCCTGATATTGATTGACCCTAAAATGTTAGAATTAAGTGTTTATAACGGTATAGGACATCTATTAACTCCTGTGGTAACTGATATGAAGGAGGCGGCTAACGCTCTTCGCTGGTGTGTTGCCGAGATGGAACGTAGATATAAATATATGGCAAAACAAAAGGTGCGAAATATTGCAGGTTATAATAAAGTTATCAAAGATTCTATCAAAGATGGCAACCCCATAAGAGACCATCTTTTCAAAAAAATAAATCCAGAAGATATAGCTCCTCAATTAGATCCTCTGCCTTATATTGTCGTTGTCGTTGATGAATTTGCCGACCTTATGATGGTGGTAGGTAAAAAAGTAGAAGAGCTTATCGCAAGAATTGCCCAAAAAGCACGAGCTGCTGGCATTCATCTGATTCTTGCCACTCAGCGACCTTCTGTTGATGTTGTAACAGGTTTAATAAAAGCCAATATTCCCACCAGAATCGCTTTTCAAGTAAGCTCCAAAATAGATTCTCGCACAATCTTGGATCAACAAGGAGCCGAGCAATTATTAGGGCACGGTGATATGTTATATCTACCACCTGGCACATCTTTACCTGAGCGAGTTCACGGAGCATTCGTAGACGACCACGAGGTAAATAGTGTAGTGGAAGACTTAAAACAGCACAACAAAGATTATCAACACATTGATATGAGTGATGAGATTAAATCTGCCCAACAAGGATCAGCGGATGCCGAGGCTGATGACGAACTATATGATGAGGCGGTCAAAATCGTAACATCCGAGAAAAAAGGCTCAATTTCATACTTACAAAGAAGACTTAATATAGGCTATAATAGGGCGGCTAATATTATTGAAGCTTTGGAGCGAGCAGGAGTTGTAAGTGCTCCGCAAAACAATGGCACTCGTGAGGTCTTAGCCCCTGCACCACCGCAGGATTAATATGTCATTTGCCACAACCCCAAAACCACCATATTTTGCTGTTATTTTTACATCAATTCGCACCAAAAAAGATAATGATGGGTATCAAAAAACTGCAGACAGAATGGTAGAGCTTGCCAGAAAAATGCCAGGATTTTTAGGGATAGAATCTGTTAGAGAAAAAATAGGAATTACAGTTTCATATTGGCAAGATTTAGAATCAATAGAAAATTGGCGACAAAATAGCGAACATAAAATCGCCCAAGAACAAGGAATAAAAAAATGGTATCAAAATTATCACATTAGAATAACCGAAGTTATAAGAGATTATGCAAGCAATTCGTAACAAAAAAAGAGCAATATCTATTGAAGAGGCAGAGGTTATTTTAGAGTCGGCAGAATATGGTGTCTTATCTTTGGTTTGTAAGAATAATCAAGCCTATGGTATTCCTTTGAGTTTTTGCATTATGAATAATTTTATTTATTTTCATTGTGCACTTGATGGTTTCAAAATCAACTGTATCAAAAACAATAATCAAGTCTCGTTTTGTGTTGTGGGTAAAACCCAAATATTGCCTGATAAGTTTGGCACTAAATATGAAAGTGTGATTATTTTTGGTAAAGCAAGCGAAGTTTTTGACGATGAAAAACAACAATCATTAGAAGGTTTGTTGGTTAAGTATTCGAAAAATTATATTAACAAGGGTTTGAAATATATCCAAAGCCTAACTGATGTCACCCGTGTATTTAAAATTAGCATGGATAATATATCCGCCAAGGCTCGTTATAAGTAACAAGTAAAACTTCACAATAATGCCGGTTCTATAAAAAACCAAAAAACTATACCCCAAATATTCCAAGCTTTTTTATAGTGAGTTTTATAGCTCTCTCTTGTAGGTTAGTGCTTGTTCCTAATTGAAGTTAATTACAGATAAAAACTATATTCTTTTTATTTGGGCTTTAATATTAACTCGGCAGTTAGATCCGTGGCTTCAATTTTCCACAAGAACCAACAAGGGGGCATGCCCCCTTGTCAAAAAAGAGATGTTTATTTTTGCCAGTTTAATACCAACTCATTTGAATTACAAAAATTTTAGAACTAATCATGGTTTCTTTGAAAAAATAAATAAAATTTCACAGCAATTAAATTAGAATTATGATACAATAAACAATTTTTATCTGTTATTCTTTTAAAAGGAGCGACAGAAATTGACGAATCATATTTGCTAACCTATTAGATAAACATGACTCATTTTAAATTAAATTTCAAGAGTATATAAAAAATGAATAAAAAAATAAATAGATTGTTAGTTGCGAATCGCGGTGAAATTGCTATTAGAATCTTGCGTGCCGCCTCCGAACTTATAATTAAAACCGTCTCGGTCTATACCTATGAAGATCGTTTTTCGCCCCACCGTTTCAAAGCGGATGAGGCTTATCAAATCGGCTCAAAAGATGACCCATTAAAACCTTATCTCGATGTTAAAGAGTTAATAGCTGTCTGCAAACGGCATAAAATTGATGCGGTGCATCCGGGATATGGATTTTTATCAGAAAATGTAGCTTTTGCTACTGCTTGTCGTGATGAGGGGATTATTTTTATCGGTCCTGACCCGCAAGTTATGGCAGCTTTGGGTGATAAAGTTATTGCCAAAAAAAATGCCGTGGCAGCAGGAGTCCCTGTCATAGAAAACAGCAAACAAGATTTAACAGATTATAAAATTGCACTTGATGAGGCTACCAGAATTGGCTATCCTCTGATGATAAAAGCAGCCTCAGGTGGCGGTGGTCGCGGTATGCGAGTTATTCACAAAAAAGACGAATTGAAAAGTGCATTTAATGAGGCAAAAAGTGAGGCGGGCAAGGCTTTTGGTGATGACACCGTATTTTTAGAAAAATTCATAACCTCGCCTCGTCATATTGAGATTCAAATCTTAGCAGACAATCATGGTAATCGGGTGCATTTGTATGAAAGAGATTGCTCGGTGCAAAGACGTTTTCAAAAAGTCGTTGAGGTCGCCCCTGCCTCCAACTTAAAACAACAAACCAAAGACAAGTTATATCAATATGCTCTAAAAATTGCCGACCATGTCAATTATAATAATGCAGGAACCGTAGAATTTTTATTAGACCAAAATGAAAACATATACTTTATTGAGGTCAATCCACGAGTTCAAGTAGAACACACCATCACCGAAGAGGTAACCGGCATCGATATTGTTCGCTCGCAGATTCATATCGCAAGCGGATATAAATTATCTGATCCGCAAATCGGCATCCAAAAACAAGATGATATTCATTGTAACGGTTATGCTATTCAATGTCGCGTTACGACAGAAGACCCTAAAAAAGGCTTTCAGCCTGACTACGGCACTATAATCGCCTATCGTAGCACCGGCGGTTTTGGGATTCGCTTGGATGTCGGCGCCGCTTATAATGGTGCTATCGTCTCGCCGGTTTTTGATTCATTATTAGTTAAAGTATCAAGCTGGGGCAGAACTTTGGAGGGTGCAACCCAAAGATTAGACCGAGCATTACGAGAGTTTCGGATTCGTGGAGTAAAAACCAATATCGGCTTTTTGCAAAATGTCATAGAACATGACAAATTCCAAACAGGGCTTGTTACCGTTGATTTTATTGATAACCATCCAGAATTATTTATTATCAAAAAAAGTTTTGACAGAGCCACCAAAACCCTGCGATATTTGGCGAATGTTACCATCAACGGTAACCCAGATGTCAAAAACACAGACAAAAAACGCAAATTCAGAGCTCCAACCACACCAAAATATGACAAGGTAGCAAAATACCCGAAAGGTAGCCGTGATATTTTAATCAACAAAGGAGCTGATGGATTAGTGGATTGGATCAAACAACAAGATAAAGTTCTTATAACCGACACTACCTTGCGAGATGCTCATCAATCACTGCTTGCCACTCGTCTTAGAACCGAGGATATGTTACCTATTGCAGAAGGTTATGCCAAAAACCATTCCCAAATTTTTTCATTAGAGATGTGGGGCGGTGCAACCTTTGATGTGGCGATGCGTTTTTTACACGAATGCCCATGGGCGAGACTCAAAGTTTTACGAAAATTTATCCCTAATATTTTATTCCAAATGTTGTTCCGTGGCTCAAATGCCGTCGGATATAAAGCATACCCTGATAACTTAATTGCAAGTTTTATTGAAAAATCTTATGAGAGTGGCATTGATATTTTCAGAATTTTTGATTCTTTAAACTGGATTAAAGGTATGGAAAAATCAATAAAATATGTTCGCAAACATACAGGCGGTATAGCCGAGGGCACAATTTGTTATACCGGCGATGTTTTAAATACAAGTTCCGACAACAAATATAATATGAAATATTATACGACACTCGCCAAACAATTAGAAAATGCAGGCGCTCATACCATCGCTATCAAAGATATGGCAGGACTATTAAAACCCTATGCAGCAGGCGAGTTAATTGCCACAATCAAAGACACCACAAAACTGCCTATTCATTTGCATACTCATGATACCAGCTCAATTCAGGCGGCAACCTTGATGCAAGCCGTGGAACAAAATGTTGATATAATTGATGCAAGTCTGGCGTCTATGTCAGGGCTTACCTCCCAACCTAATTTAAACTCAACCCTTGCAATGTTGCAAGATCACCCTCGTGGGCCAGATTTTGATATTGAATCTTTAAATCAATATTCCAATTATTTTGAAGATGTGCGCGAGTATTATTATCCATTTGAATCAGGCTTGAAAGCTGGCACAGCCCAAGTATATGATCATGAAATTCCAGGCGGACAGTATTCAAACCTACGCCCACAAGCAATCTCTTTGGGATTAGAGCATAAATTTGAAAAAATTAAACAAAACTATGCCGAGGTTAATAAATTATTTGGCGATATAGTAAAGGTCACCCCATCATCAAAAGTGGTAGGAGATATGGCAATGTTTATGACTGCCAATAACCTCAAAACCGATGATATGTTTGACAAAAAAAGATCACTATCCTACCCTGAATCTGTCCTTGAATTATTCCGAGGGGATCTCGGGCAACCTGTCGGCGGATTTCCATCTAAAATAAGCAAAGCTATTTTAAAAGATGAAACACCCTATACAGAGCGACCAAACGATCACTTAGAACCTGTTGATTTTGATAAAGAATTAAAACAATTTCATCAAGATTTTGACGAAGGTTTAACATTTTTAGATTTTTTATCATACAAAATGTATCCAGCGGTTTTTAAGGAATATTATCAACATGTCAAAGATTATGGTCCTGTCACCCATATTCCAACCAAAGCATTTTTCTATGGGATGAAAATCAACGAAGAAATTAGAGTCAAAATCGGCACAGGCAAGGTTTTAATCGTCAAATTAAAATATTATAGCCAACCAGATGAATTTGGCATACGAATAGTTAATTTTGATTTAAATGGTTTAAATAGAAGTTTAGAAATTCAAGATTTATCAATCCAAAACACCAAAAAAACCAACAAAAAAGCCACAGAAGACAATCAGATCGGCTCACCACTACAAGGCAAACTATCAACAGTCTTAGTCAAAGAAGGCGACAGCATCAAAAAAGGCGAGACATTGTTTGTCATAGAGGCGATGAAAATGGAGACAAACGTCAGCACGAACGAAGACGGCAAAGTCAAAAAAATCCACATCAACGAAGGCGTTATGGTAAATCAAGATGACATGGTAATAGAGCTTTTTTAAAAACAAAATCCAGCCATAACGAGCAAAAAAGAACCATCGTCATTGCGAACGAGCTTGCGAGTGTGGCAATCTCTTGTTGGTATACGGATAATAATTAAGAGATAACCACGGCGGTTTATTATTCCGTGTTCCTCTTTTTTATCAGTCCGCCTCGTTATGACGAATACCAATCGGAGGTGGGACGCAAGGCTCACTTTTGCAACTTGTTGCAACATCACAAATCAAACCTTAAAATCACAAGAACACAACACTTGAAATATAAAAAACCATACCTATTATAAGTTATACATAAATAAAAACTAATATATTTTAAAAATTAGATTTAACTTAATACGATTTAAAAAGGAGACATAGAATGAAAAACAACACCACAAAAACTAACGACAACTGGCTTAATGAAATTTTCAATTGGGCTAATGAATATAAGATATCAGAAGATATGCTGCCAAGAAACAAAGAAGATTTATTGAAAAAAACTGAATTAAAAATATACGGCACAAATATAGACTATATTTCACCAGCAATTGGCAAACTAACAAACCTTACTGAGCTACATTTTTGCAACAATAACCTCAAAGCAATTCCAGACGAACTATGTAATCTAATAAATTTAGATGTATTATTTTTGCATGACAATGATTTAGAGAGCATACCTGAAAATATTGGCAATCTTTCAAAACTAACCATTTTATCTATATTTCGCAATTATGAAATAAAAACACTACCTGATAGTTTATATGATTTGAAGTATTTGCGAATTTTTGATTTTTCCGATAATAAGATAAGTAAAATTTCATCAAAAATAGGGCAACTTACGAATTTAGAGCAACTAATTTTAAATGATAATAATTTGACGGAGTTGCCAGATAAATTATTTAATTTACCAAAACTTTATGAGCTAAACATATCAACAAACAAACTCAAAACAATTTCTAACAAAATTGATAATCTAACAAATTTAGAAATATTAAGAATTAACAAAATTGGATTGGAAACAATCCCTAAAGAAATCGGAAATTTAACAAAATTAAATTATTTAGAGATAAACAATAATCGTTTGACATCATTGCCAGATAGCATAAAAAACCTAAAAAACCTAAGATTTTTATACATCAACTATAATGACATCGAGCAATTAGATGATAAATTTTGCTTTCCAGAGAGTTTATTTCAACTGCACTTTAACAACAATAAAATTAAAAAATTACCAAAAAATATTATAAAATTAAAACAATTGCAATGTATAGATTTAACGAACATAAATGAATGTAATTATATTTTAAAAATAACACAAGAGCAAAACAATTGGATGGAATACTTAAAAACTAAAAATTCATGTATTGTTAATTTGCCTAATAATTTTAAAATAATTCTTTAAGGAGCGAGCCATGACTGAAATAATCACTTGCATTAAACAGCACATAATTGAGATAATTGCTATAATTGTATCTTTTGTGGTGCCTGTAATAGGTTTTTATGCAAAAAAATATTATGATAAAAAAACAAAGAAAGCAGAAGCAATAAAACCATTGATGGAAAAATTATCAAGCCCAATAACGGAACTTATAAAATCATTAGAAAATAATACCATTGGAGACATTGAAAGTTATATAGGAAAGATAGCAACAACAATCACAGAATACGAAAACAAAGATGTATTTGTAATTTTGAAGACTGAATGCAAAAGTGATTTAAAGCAGTTGCAAAAAAACATTAATAAACTTTATTCTTGTCTGAAGCAATTAAAGAAAGAAACTGCAAAAATAGGTGTTAAAATACCATATAAGCAACCACCAACGATTCCAAAAATAGAAGAATATTATGTAATCAATTTTGCTTTATCGAATTTTGTGAAAATGGATATTAAATTAATATTTCCAATTTCAACTCATGAGAATGTTAAATTCTGTGATAAAAAACAAGCCCATCAAATATGGCAACAAATCAATGAACTTGATTCAATGCTGTTATTTAAAAAATCAAAAATAAAATGTTTGAAATATGTCAAAAAAACAAAAGAGCATATAAAAAAAAATCAACGAATTTAAAAATAAGTTTTTGTTATAATTGCTTTTTTTTGGATAAAATTATGATAGAGAAAAATAATGGTTGGATGGAGCGGTTATGGGAGTGGGCGGATGAGAACGATATAAAAGAGGATAAACTACCGAGAAATAAAGATGAATTGTTACAATTGACAGATCTTAATGTTGAGAGCAACAAACTCACAAAACTACCAGCAGAAATTGGCAAACTCACTCAATTGACAGAACTTGATGTTAGTGAAAACAATCTCACAGAATTGCCCCCTGAAATTGGTAATTTAACCAAATTGACAATACTTCGCATTAATAACGGTTTATTATTTTATGGCAACAAACTCATGGAATTGCCACCAGAAATTGGTAATTTAATCAAATTGACAAAACTTGACGTTTCTCACAACAATCTCACAGAATTGCCCCCTGAAATTGGTAATTTAACTCAATTGACAGAGCTTAGTGTTAATATGAATAAGCTCACAGAATTGCCATTAGAACTTTTTAAACTTACTCAATTGACAGAACTTGATGTTGGTAGTAACAAACTAACAAAATTGCCATTAGAACTTTTTAAACTTACTCAATTGACAGGGCTTTGGGTTTATCAAAACAAACTCACTGAACTGCCACCAGAAATTGGTAATTTAATCAAATTGACAAAACTTGATGTTGGTAGCAACACTTTTCTAAATATTGTTGGCAACCAACTAACAGAACTACCACCAGAAATTGGTAATTTAACTCAAATGAGACATCTTAATGTTTGTACAAACAATCTTGTAGAGTTGCCACCTGAAATTGGCAATTTAACTCAATTGATAAATTTTCATATTGACGAAAACAAGCTCGCAAAACTACCAGCAGAAATCATAAAACTTACGAGCTTGAATTATTTGTCGCTATTTAGTAACAAAATTTTAACATTAACGAACGAACAAAAAAACTGGATTGAAGAATTAAAAGATAACGATTGTGATGTAAAAATTGAAAAAGAAAAACTACGACAACAAAACCACATAACCGATAACGATAATATTCCTTTTTAAAAAAACAACCTATGGCATTTGATAGTTAATAGTTGATAGTTAAAAATTAATAGTTAAAAAAACAAACCTGTATTTTTGTTTTATGTTGTTGTGTTAATGTTTGCAATATTTAATTTTATATTTTTGTATCAGCAAGAAAGAGTCCAAATCTACCGAACATTTACCAACAAATCGTTATTTATTTTGTCCTGCCAACTGTCACCCATTTTTTTATAAAAATCCAATACAACATTTGATAGAGAAATTTTAACAGATGTTTTGTTGTCACTATTATTCAAAAGTGCCTGTTTAATGTCAGATGGCAGTGTGCTATTTTCAACATTTGTTGCCTTTTCAAACATTTCATCACTCCATTGCGGGTTTTCATCATCCACTAATTCATTTTTTTTCATAATATTTTATCCTCTCTTTTTTATTAGCTCGCCTCAAACTAATCACTCTTATTGCATTGTTGCGATATGAAAAAATCAAAACATACAAAAAAGATGTAATATAACCTATTGCAGAATATCTTTTTTCGCCATAGTCATAACGAATATCTTCAATAATTAAAGCAGATTGAAAATCAAAATTTTTAACAATATTAAAATCAATATCTCTTATTTTTATGTTGTTTTGATTTTTGTTTTCATCCCATTCAAATTTAATCTGTTGCATTCTGCCTATTTTACTCTATTATAAAAATCAAATTCAAATAATTTTGTTGTGAACTCGTTCCCACTCTGCTAGCTCAAATAAATACGGTGATTAAAAATAGTTCAAAAAACAAGCCTGAATTTTGTTTTGTGTTATGATGTTTGTTTTTTAATCCCTTATAAAAAACTATGATTACAATTAGACAGAATGTTATCTCTCATCTTGAAAAAATGCCAGACGATTGCTCTTTGGAGGATATTCAATATCAACTATTTGTTAAAGAAAAAATTTCTTGCGGTATAAAACGAGCAGAATCGCAAAGGGCAACAAAACAACAAGAGATTGAAAAAAAATATAAAATATGATGAGGGTAAATTATGCAAGACAATTATAATTTTTCAAAAGGGGAGCGAGGCAAATTTTATAAAAAATAATATTTTCCGCTCGTTCCAACTCAAAAAGACTGTAAAATAACTATTTGTCGCAGTCTGACATAGATAGAACAGGCTCAAAAAAAATCTCCGTCATTGCGAGCGGTAGCGAAGCAATCTCTTGTTAATATACGGATAATAAAAAGAGACTGCCGCACTCGCAAGCTCGTTCTCAGTGACGAAACAAATAATTTTGAACTGTTCCTATCGTCCGTTTATTAATTGACAATTGAAAAGATAAAATTTGCATACAACCGTAGGGGCTTGATTCCATATCTCATTAAAACGAACAAAAAAATCCCGTCATCGCGAGGAACGAAGCGATCTCATCAAGAAAACGGACAACAAAAGAGACTGCCACACTCGCAAGCTCGTTCGCAGTGACGAAATGAATAATTTTACAAAAATCTTATTTTAAAAAACTATCTGTGTTAAAGTAGGAGTTTTTTATGAGATTAAAAATGTTAACAACAATTATCCGTCCATCTGCAAAAACATATAATTTAAAAATTCCAGCTGATTATATTAACAAAAATATAGAGGTATCTTTAAAGCCTATTAAAAGAAAAAAACAAAACTCTGTTGTAGACTTTTTTCAAAATAGTCCTTTGGTTGGTGTTGATATAACAACAAAAAGAGAAAAAAACCAACACAAAGATAGGTTTGAATTTTGAATTATTTGCTTGACACTAACATAATATCAGAGTTAATTTCAAAAAAACCAAATTTGAATGTTGTTAATTTTATCAAAAATACCGATGAGCGAAAAATGTTCTTGTCTGTTATAACGATAGGTGAGATAAAATCCGGCATAGAAAAACTAAAACAAACAGATAAAAAAGAAAAACTATGACACTGGCTTGCCACAGATTTGATTGAAAAATTTAATGATAAAATTATTTCTATTGATGTTGATGTAATGATAAAATGGGGCGAAATAAATCAGAAATTAAAATCAAAAGGCAAACAAATTCCTGTTATGGATTCATTAATAGGTGCTACCTGTATAGTAAAAAATTTTACATTGGTTACCAGAAACACAAAAGATTTTAAAAATTTACAAATAAAAATAATCAATCCTTTTCATTAAAGACAGGACGGACACACAAAGAGATAACTGCGGTGGTCTATGGCAAAACGGACAAACTTTTATAGTGTTCCGTATTTGTCAATCTTTTAAAATCCGTATTCATTGTGGGCGGATATGGAATCCGCCCCTACACATCTCATTAAAACGAACAAAAAATAACAAAATAATGTAAAATAACATTTTTTTACAAAAAACACTATTGGACCCGTCCCCATCGTCCCCAATGGGAACGAGTTAAAAATAAGAAGAGGACAAACAATTATGGAGAGATTATTCTCATATGGGACTTTGCAGATGGATAAGGTGCAACAAGAACTATTTGGCAGAAAGTTAGATGGGGTTGAAGATATTTTAATGGGGTTTGTAATTTCAGATATAAGGATAAAAGATAAAGAAGTTATAAAAACAAGTGGCACTGATATTCATCCTATTTTGAGATATACTGGCAATAATTCAGATGAGGTTGCGGGCATCGTGTTTGAGATTAGCACCACAGAACTTCATCAAGCTGATAAATACGAAGTTAAAGATTATATGCGTAAAATGGTAAAGTTTAAATCTGGCAATCAAGGGTGGGCTTATGTTAAAGCTTGCCAAAGATAAAATAATAACCAAACTTGATTATGAGGTTAAAAACCTGATTGATGAGTTGCAGGTTTTTTCTCAAATAAATTCTACTAATGATTATTTATTGAATGATAAAACTCATCATAGCAAAAATTTGGTATGTATAACCGACCAACAAACAGCAGGATATGGCAGACGCGGTAATAATTGGGTGTCGCCTGATAAGAGTAATATTTATTTATCTGTGCGTTGGTATTTTAGCGAGGAGCCATCTTGCATATCGGCTTTATCTTTATCGGTTGCCATAAAAATTATTGAGGCTTTGCAAAGTCTTGGATTTTCAGGCATCCAGATAAAATGGCCGAATGATTTGTTTTATAACAACAAAAAACTCGGTGGGATTTTGATTGAGAGAAAATTGATTCAAAAAAATAGTCAAGTTGTTATAGGAGTTGGCATAAATTGTAATATGGTATCAGATGAAAATACCAACAATAATATTAAACAAAACTGGATAAACTTGTCGCAGTGCAAAAAAAGTGATGAAATTAAAGAGATAAATCGTAATCTAATTATAAGCCAGATATTAAATCGGCTTATCCCTATGCTTGATAATTATCATCTACAAGGTTTTATCTCAATGCAAGATAAATGGCAAAAATTAGATTTTTTATATAACAAAGAAATTAAAACCAGCACAAATATCACAGGCATAACAGATGGGGTTGATGATAGCGGAGCTTTGCTTGTAAAAACCCCCACTGGCATAAAAACAATTTATGCTGATGATATAAACATACAAAGATTTTGAATAACTTGTCTAATTTTTTGAAAGTTCTTTTATGTCCGTCCAATCCGATGGATTTGCCACACTCCCCCGCTACGAGATTGTGAAACAACTAATCTTGTAGAGCGAAAACAAGCCCAAAAAAGAACCCTGTCATTGCGAGCGAGCGTAGCAATTTTTTAAAAAAAACGGATAATTTACAAGAGATAACCACGGCGGTTTATTATTCCGTGTTCCTTTTTTTTATCCGTCCGCCTCGTTATGACGAATTCTTTTTTGTTTGGTAATTGTTTAGGTTTTAGTTATTTCACAGTCTCTGCTTAAAGTAGCGGAGTGACGGATTTTTTTTGAAAAATATAATATAATCTTTTATTATTTGTTATTATGTAGCATTTTTTTAAATTGTAAAATTATGTCAAAACCTACCCCAAGCCCTGTTGTTCCGGCTCAAATGGAATTAGGCTCTATATTTAACTTCAAGTGCCACCCTGAGATAGAATGTTTTAATGAATGTTGCAAACATGCTGATATCACCCTGACCCCCTATGATATCCTAAATTTATCAAATCATTTAAAGCTCTCATCGGGAGATTTTTTAAAAAAACATACTGTGCCGTTTGAGTTGGATCAATCAAAGATGCCCGGGGTAAAACTTAAAACCCAAGATAAAAACCCGGTTTGTTTGTTTGTGGACGATAAAAAAGGCTGTAGTGTTTATGAAAATCGTCCAACTGCTTGTCGTTATTATCCGCTCGGAGTGATGGCAATTAAAAAAGCAGATTATAATAAAGATGAGACAAATTATAGCATCATCAAAGAACCCCATTGTATGGGGCATAAAGAAAACAGAAAATTAAGTGTCGCCGAATATCGCAAAGAACAAAAGACAAATACCTATGATGAATATAACCGTCAATTTTATCAACTAATCCTCAAAAAAAGATCAGCAGGTGCCTCAATCGGACGCTTGCCAGAGATGAGTTTGCAATTATTTTTTATGGCATGTTATGATTTAGATCGTTTTAAATCCTTCATCAAAAGCCCCGCATTTGTCGCTACCTATGATTTAAAACCAGATTATCAAGATTTGATTTTCAAAGACAAAACCGCCTTATTAAATTTTAGTTTTCGTTTTTTAAAACAGGTTTTGTTTGGAGAGATGACAATTGATTTAATAAAAGGAGCGCAAGAGCAGAGATTAAAAAACAGAGCAGATATAATTAAAGCTAAACAAGAGGCAGAGATTTATTATCATCGTCAAAAAGAGGAGAATTTAAAACGTGAAGATTGATATTCAAAATGATGATATTTTAATTGGGGTTTTGTCCGATACTCACGGATTTTTAAATGGAGATGTTTTTGATGCTTTGCAAGGGTGTGATATAATTCTCCATGCAGGTGACATTATGGGCTCGCATATTATCCAAAAACTTACAAAAATTACGAAAAAAGTTTATGGGGTTTCAGGCAATAATGACTGCAATCAATATCCGCAAAAAATAGATATCAATCTTAAAAACTATGGCACAATTACGACAGTTCACGGTGATTCGTTTGATTTTTTTGCCCCAGATCATCAAGATTTGCGAGATGCATATCCGAAATCAAAAATCATAATTTATGGTCATACCCATAAAAAAATAATTGATGATTCAAAAAATCCAATTGTGTTAAACCCAGGGGCAGCAGGCAAAACTCGCATTCAAAGTGGTCCGAGTTGCCTGACATTAAAGATAAAAAAAAGCAAACAATTAAAAATTTCCAGTTTTAGGTTTTAATCTTTTATAGATAAGTGGAGCTCCGATTAACTCACAAAAATAACCAACAAAACGAGAATATGTTCTTTGTGATGAGGTAATCAGAGTATTTTTTATATTTTTATCACAAAATAAAAAGTTATTTTGTTGTTAATTTTGTATAATAAGATGTTTTTTACAGAGAATTTTTATAATGCCAAAAGACAAACAAGTTCCACCACCAAATCAACCAACTTTTCAAATTCAAAATATATATTTAAAGGATGTATCATTTGAATCTGTGCGGACTCCTGGATTTTTTCAACAAAAAAAAGCCTGGCAACCTGTCATAAATGTCAATCTTAATACCAAAATAGATAAATTAGAAGACAATGTATTTGATGTTACCCTAACTGTAACTCTTGATATAAAACAAGATGATAAAGCTGTTATGTTAGTAGAGGTAAAACAAGCTGGAGTTTTTGTGTTAAAAAACTTTGCCACAGATGCCCTAAATGCCGCCCTAAATGGCCACTGCCCAACTATTTTGTTTCCATATGTGCGTGCGGTCACAACAGATATGATAACTAAGGGTGGTTTTCCTGCTATCATGTTAGATCCGGTAAATTTTGATGCAATTTATTACGAACAACAAAAGAGACAATCTGCAAATACAAAAAACTCCAAACAAAATGCCCCAACAACCAAAACGAAACAATAAATAAAAATGCTCTCCTATAGAATTAATGTGATAGGTGCTGGCAGTTGGGGAAGTGCCTTAGCATCTTTATTGGCTCAAAACAACAACGAAACAATCCTATGGGGCAGAGATAGTGATCAAATTACAGAGATTAAAAAAACAGGTAAAAATGATAATTATTTACCAAATATTCAGCTTGATAAAAACTTAAATTACAGTTGTGATTTTGATAGTATTTGTCAATGTGATGCTTTGGTTATAGCGACCCCAAGCAAATCTTTGCGTTATTTTTTAAAACGAATCAAAAAAATTGTCAATAAACCACCACCTTTGGTTTTAACCGCTAAGGGATTAGAGCCACAAACTAATAAATTCTCTCATCAAGTTGTCGGCGAAGAAATGGGGGATGATTTTGATTTTGCGATTTTATCTGGTCCGACTTTTGCCATTGAGGTTGCTCACAAACTCCCCACCGCTACCACAATCGCGGCGACAAATAAAAAATTAAGTGAAAAGTTAGTATCTGTTTTTAAGAGTGATTATTTTCGTCCATATAGTAGTTGTGACATTATGGGAGTGCAAATCGGTGGCGCTTTGAAAAATGTTTTTGCCATAGCCGCCGGAATTTGTGATGGTTTGCATTTGGGTAATAATGCTATGGCAGCTTTAATCAATCGTGCTAATATTGAGATGTTAAAATTTGCCAAAATATATGATTGCCAGCCTGAAACTATTATGGGTTTGTCTGGTATGGGCGATCTAATTTTAACCTGTTCTGCTGATATGTCACGCAATCGGACATTCGGCAAAAAAATAGCCGGAGGTTTGGATATATTAAAATTCAATCGGGAAAATAAAACAACAATTGAGGGCATAAACACAACAGATGCTATTTACAATCTTGCCAAAAAGCATAAAATTCAGATGCCTATTACCCAAAGTGTATACAATGTTTTGCATAACAATCTAGATCCTAAAACCGCTGTTATAGAGCTTATGAACAGAGAAACTAAACCAGAATTATGAAAAGTCGCCCCCTTATAGTAGCCCGCAACATTCATGTTCACAAAAAATCAAAAGTTATTTTGTCAGATATTAATTTGCAAATAAATAGTGGTGAAATTGTCACGATTATAGGGCCCAATGGATCTGGAAAAACTACTCTCTTAAAAATTTTGATGAAGTTAGAAAAACCCAATAACGGTAAGATTTTTAGCCCTAAGAATTTAAAAATTGGCTATCTTCCTCAAAAAATTAATGTGCCATCATTGTTGCCTATTAAGGTATCTTATTTTTTAAATTTATATAAAAATAAACAACAAAATATTCATCTTCATAATTACCTTTTAAAAGAGTTAAAAATAGAAAATATTTTAAAACAACAAATCACGAGTCTATCAGGCGGTGAAATTCAAAGAGTTTTATTGGTGCGTGCCATTATGAACATCCCACGGATTTTAATTCTTGATGAGCCTACAAGCTCGATGGATATTAGTGGACAAAATAAAATTTACAATCTTATATCGCAGATAAGCCATAGATTTAATATTGCTGTTATTATGGTATCACACGATTTACATATGGTGATGGCAAAATCTCAGCGAGTAATATGTCTTAATCGTCATATATGTTGTAGTGGCACTCCCAAAAATGTTCTGCAACACCCAGAGTATAAAAAATTATTTACCGGAGTAAAAATACCAGATACTGCAATCTATACCCATAAACACAACCATACTCACTCCATAACTAATAAAATTTTAAGATAAAGATAAGAGTTTTTGCAGTCCCTGACCCATAAAACTGTATAATGCTTTTTTTAAATATTTACATAACAACCAACAGCTTATGAATAGTGCCAATAAAACTACTGAATTAAAAAAACTACATATTGATGCTGGTGTCGTTTTAACAAAAATAGCAGGTTATGATTCAAGTGGCAAAAAAATAATAGAGCTTGTCGAAAATAGCAATGATAACCTTCAAAACATTCTCAAAAAATATAATTTATTAAATCTGGATAATGACATTCAAGTTTTGACAACTGGTGGCTTAAAAGAGGTTATTAAAAAAAACATACCCCATAGTTTGTCCGTCCTATCAACGGCTTGTCTGTGGATGGTAGCCACTCATATCGCCTCCCAACACAAAAACCATCCAGTGGCTATTATTGAATTATCCGCCTCTGGTTATAAAATTATAGGTCTTGACGAACACGGTAAACTTAAAAAAAATGCCTTGGTGCAAAACCCTACTTGCGGTGCAGGTTCTGGGATAAATCTTGACCGTATTTTGCAAAAACTTAATATAAAAAGAGAAGATGTAGATAAAGTTCTTAAAAAATATATCGGTGACGATAACAAAAAAACTCGTGAAGATGTCAATATTCGTGCCGATAGGTGTGGCGTTTTTTCATCATCTGCGACTATATCTGATAAAAACCAAGGCATTCCTTTGGACTTTGCTTTGGCAGTTACGATTAAAAGCGAGGTTTTAAAAACTTGCAAAAAATTAAATGGTGTTTTTGATGTTATTGCTTTAACAGGTGGAATCTTTAACTGGCAATTTGCTCGTGATTGTGCCACAGATTATCTGCAACAACTGCACCAAACAAAAATTATTTATGATAAATATCAAAATTTTATCATTAAAGGAATGGCTTATCTTGACAAAGCAGTAGGTGATAACAACTTTAAAACTAATAGTTTTTCTGACAACATAACTCAACTCAAAGAATATGAATCATTCTCTAATATTGAAAAAGAGCTATCATCAAACCATCTATTTTATAAATTAGATAATTATAAATTAGCAAAAATAGCAAAAAACTCTCTTGACAATAAACCGCTTTTTATGGGTTTAGATGTAGGCTCGACTATGGCGAAACTTGTTGTGCTTGATGCTGCTAACAATGAAATATTATTTATTCAATCCTATGGCAATTCAGGCGATACGATTGATACAATCAAAGCTATTTTTAAAGATATTCAAAACTTTGGATCTGATGAGATTTTAATCAACAATATCGGCATTACAGGCTCTGCAAGATACCAAGTGCAACAATCTTTGATTAAAGTTTATCCTGATATAAAGGACAAGGTGCATATTTTGGTCGAAAATTATGCTCATGCATTAGGCTCGATTGACTATGCTCGCAAACATATCGAGCATTTAAAAAAACAAGGAGTTAAAAATATCAATGAAGATTTTTGTATTTTAATTGATATAGGTGGCGAAGACACCAAAATATCATCAATCGCTTTGGAGAAAACCCAACTTTTTGATAATGCGATGAATGTAAAATGTTCCGCAGGCACAGGCTCACTTATGGATACCTTAGGAGCTTTATTTAAAATCAAAGATATAGAAACAGCCACAAATATGGCATATAAAGCCGATAAAAGCTTTCAAATCAATGCCACCTGTGCTGTTTTTTTGATGGAAAATGCCCGCAGATTACAAGCTCATGGAGTAAAAATTGACGAAATCTTAGCCTCGTCTAACTGGGCTATTGTTGAAAATATGTCATCAAGTTTATGGAACCAGATTCAAATCCCCAAACACACAGTCGCATTATTACATGGTCAAACAATGTTATCAAAACCATTGCCCTTGGCGGTGGCGAGCAAATTACAAACTTTTACCAAAGACAATATATATTGTTTAGTGCCACCTAACCCCGGACACAGAGCCTGTATTGGGCTACAAAAATCTATGCCTACCACAGATAATAGTAATGTAACTATTAAACTACAAAGTTTTATTGATAAAGAATACAGAAAAAAGATAATTCAATGTAAGGGGGCAGTATGTGGCGACAAATCTGCTCGCTGTAATCGCTCATCCTTGACAAGTTTTGATGAAAATAAAAAAAGTTTTAACTTCAAGCTCGGCGGTTGTAGTGCCATCAACGAATTTGTCATAAAAATCCACAAGCCAAAAATAAAAGTAGAAAATACCTATTTATCAATTTATAAACATATTGACAAACAAATGCCAAAAAGCGAGGATAAAAATCGCCTTATTATTCCCAGAACTTTTGTGGTATCTGAGTGGGCGACTTTTTTTGTAAACATCTTCGGGCAACTTGATATTCCGATATATGTTGATAATATTACAGAGCAAGATATAATAAACGCCCAGGCTGATTTTAATATTGATACCTGTGCCCCTCAAATTGGTGCGGTCGGACAATTTAAAAGGCTTGCCACCGAAGAACACGGTATAATAATAGCCCCTCAAATTGAATTTTTACCAAGAGATAAAAATGATAAAAACCCATCATTAGCCAAAACCTGCACGATTAACCAAGGGGGGATGGCACTTGGCGAAAAACTCGGTAAATTAGAAAATAAGAACGCCCGTTTTTGTGTTTTTGATATTGACCTTAGTGATTTAAAAGCTGATGTTATTGCCCCTGTTTTATACCCTAAACTAAAAGCTATTTTCTCTCACTATAAAATAGACATAAATACAACTGATTTTATTTTAATTCTTGATAAAGCCATCAAAAAACAGGCTGATTTTAAAAATGAATTAGCCGATATAGCAGCGGATTATATTCAATATGCAGTTGATAATAATTTAGAAGTTGCAATTATAGCTGCTCGTGAATATATCCTAAACCCTGGTATTTATGACAGCCATGTGGGTAGGTTATTGCGAGACAAGAATATGATAACGATTCCGAGTTATGTTTTTGATATTGAGTTAAATAAAAACTTTAAACACTTATATTGGAGAAATCCGCACTTTATTAGCTCGCTCATATCTGCCATTACCGATAAAAAACTGCATACAGTTTTAAAGCATAAAAAATTAGCAAGCCTTTTTAAACAAATTGAAAAAACAGACACAACAATTCCGGTCGTGCAGGTATCGTCTTTTATGTGTGGTCCTGATAGCACTACCTTACCACTTATTCAAGAGATAACCAAAAATCGCCCATTTTTATTTATTCAATCAGACGCCGCCATCAAGGAACTTGCTCATTTAGAAAATAGAGTAAATACCTATACCAAACAATTAAAAAATAACATTCATCAAGATCTATTAAACGATAACGACAATAATTTTGATATTAGGATCTTAGATAAATTTAGCAACAAAGAGAAATTAAATCCAGAAACTGATGTTATTTATTTTCCCACTCTCAGTGATAACCGAGTTTTAACTTCCGTCATCCGCAGTGCAGGTTTTGTTTGCATTGATAACTATGATGAAAATTATAGTTTGCAATCCGCGATAGTAAAAGGGCGTCAATATTCAGGCTCGGCGGTCTGCGCACCTCTGGCTGCTGTATACGGTGACATACTAAATGCCAAAGAGGATTTTATAGCCAAAAAACAACAAAATCATCCAGATTTTATCAACAAAACACGATGTCTTATTTTTAACAACAAAGGGGCAGGACCATGTCGGCAGGGGCAATATGTTGAAACCCATAAAATATTTGAAAAACAACAGGCAGACAAAAATAAAAATAATAAAACAACTGATGACTTAACTATGCAATTTTTGGTAGCCTCGGAGGATTCAGGGTTTGATATAGGTCTGCCCCAGTGGTCACATATCCGAGCAATTCAAGGTGTTATAATTCAAGGAATCTTGCACCAGTTGAAATTTAACGGCAGTAGTCAATGCATAAATCATACCGAATATGAAGAATTTATTAAAGAATTTTTAAAATTAAAAACTGATATTTATCACATCTTAGAGCACGAATTAAAACCGAATAAAAAATTATTAAAAATAACAGATGTTATCGACAATACTCCGATAATAACCCCTATTTTAAAATATTTTATTTATAAACTATATTCCAAAAAATTAGAACGCAAATTAAAAATATTTAGCAAAACCTGGTGTCAGCAAGAAACCAGTAAAAACAATATAAAAATTCATATTGATGGTGAGGCATATATGCGAATTGCACAAATTGAAGAAATTCATCAAGTAATCTTAAAAACCTTAGGTTTTAATAGTTTTAATCTAACTCATACCCCCATTTGGAGTTACTTTGAATATCTGTTATATGGCTATATTGCTGAAATCAATAAGTCCATAATAAAACATAACAATATGGCAAAAATAAATAATAAAAAAATAAAAAAACTGGAATTAAAAATAAAATCATATCAGGGAGTGTTGTCGTCTTTGCGAGGATTCTTAGCAAAACCTTTGTATAATGTTTGTAACCTTAAAATGCCAGAAGATATTCAATCTGTCATGACAGAATCAAAAAAAATAATACCAACTCAATTGCCAGATGGCGAATTATTGCCTTATATCGGCGAAGTTATGTTAAAGATAAAACAAGATTATGATATTATTTTTAATGTAGCACCGCAAGGTTGTATGGTGTCCTCAATGGCAGAGGTTATAACCCCTGCTATCTTAGATAAAAAAGAGATAAAAACAAGCATTGAACATATTTTTTCACAATTAGGTGACATCGACGAGCACCAGATTACAACTGCGATCTTAAAACAATTAAACCCAGTAAGGTTTTATGCAAAAACATAGAGCCCCGTCATTATGAATACAGCGAAGCAGAATGTGGCGACCTCTTAAAAATAATCCGTCATAACGAGGCGGACGGAATAAATATGTAATGCAAGATAATAAAACGCCGTGGTTATCTCTTGTTGTTATCCGTATACTAACAAGAGATTGCCGTGCTATGCTCGCAATGACGGGTTCTTTTTTTGGTGTCCGTTTGCCTCTATAAGATACAAGATTGCCACGCTCGCAGTCGTTGCAATGATGGGATTCTTTTAAGAGATTACTATAGATTCGTTTGTTATGGTAAATTTTTTTGTAAGCAGGCATATAGAAACATAACAATAATAATTTTTTTTAAGGAGATAAAAATGGATATAAAAATCAAAAAAGGTGACCCCTGCAAACAGCGAACAAGTTGTGTTATTGTGGGAGTTCTGTCAAATCGCAAATTAACCAAATCTGCCAAAATATTAGATGAAGCATCAGATGGTTTTATCTCAAAAATAGTACGTCGTGGCGATATGGACGGAGATTTAGCATCACTTTTATTGTTGCAAAATGTGCCAAACATAAAAGCAGATAGAGTGTTATTGGTAGGGTGCGGCAAAGAAAAAGATATAGGTATGCAAGAATATGCAAAAATAAATAAAGCCGCTGCCGATTTGTTGCAACGCAAAGGATCAGCTGAGGCGGTAAGTTATCTTACCCAGCTTAAAGTCCAAAATAAAGATGTAAACTGGAGAATCCGTTTTGGTGCCAGAATAAGCTCTGAGTCCTTGTATGTTTTTGACAAATTAAAAACAACTGCCAGCAAAACCATAAAACCTTTAAAAAAACTTACATTTGTCATCAATGACAACGATAATTTAGACGATTGTTCCATAGCTGTCAAACAAGGGCAAGCGATTACAGATGGCATCCATATGGCAAAAAATCTCTCCAATATGCCTGCTAATATTTGCACTCCTTATTATTTAACGAAACAAGCCACCTCAATGCAAAAATTATATAAAAATCTAAATGTTAAAATATTGGATCAAAAACACATGTTAGAGTTAAATATGCATGCAATGTTATCCGTTTCAGCAGGCTCTAAAAAACCTAGTTATTTTATAAAAATGCACTACAAAAATTCTAATCAAAAACCAACAGTGTTAATCGGCAAGGGAGTCACTTTTGATTCAGGCGGAATAAGTTTAAAGCCAGGGGCAAGAATGGATGAGATGAAATATGATATGGCAGGAGCTGCGGCTGTTATGGGAGTCATGAAAGCCTGTTGTGAGTTGCAACTATCCACCAATTTAATCGTTTTAATTCCTACCACAGAAAATATGCCAGGGGGCAATTCTACACGTCCTGGCGATGTGATTAAAAGTATGTCCGGACAGACAATAGAGGTTTTAAATACAGATGCCGAAGGGAGATTATTATTGTGTGATGCCCTAACCTATGCCAAACAATTTGAACCAAAAGCTGTTATAGATGTTGCCACCCTTACAGGAGCCTGTGTCGTAGCATTAGGCTCGGTTGCCACAGGTTTATTATCAAACAATAAAAAATTAGCCAAAGATTTAATAAATGCTGGCAATTGGTGTAATGATAAGTGTTGGCAGTTACCATTATTTGATGAATATCAAGAGCAATTAGATAGTAACTTTGCTGATATGGCAAATATCGGCGGACCAAAAGCAGGCACAATAACCGCCGCTTGTTTTTTGTCAAGATTCGCTACAAAATATCCATGGGCTCATCTTGATATCGCAGGCACAGCTTGGATGGATGGTAAAGAAAAGGGTGCAACTGGACGACCTGTCAGCCTGTTATTAGAATACATATGCTCTTGTATCCACAATTGAATGATACAAGTTTAATTATCGTTATAAGTCCATCCAGCAAGGAATGTATTGATGAGTTTGCTGGTTAAATGTTTTTTTTAATTTCTCGTTGTCTGGTAGTTTTTGGCGACATAAATTCCAAAAATCAACACTATGATTAAGGTGCACAGTATGACATAGTTCGTGAATCATAATAAACTCTAACAATTCAAATGGCAAAAATAATAATTTAATTGTAAGGTTAATATTTTTTTGTGCCGAGCAACTTCCCCAGTTTGTTTTGTTATCTTTGATGGTAAGCTTATTATATGGTAAATTATATTTTTTGGCAGAATTTTGGAGCAAAATAGTAAGTTTTTCATGGGCAATAACTTTCAATGCTTTTTTTATTGATAAAATAACAAGATTTTTATTTTTTATATTGCCATGCAAATTGATAGTCTTTAAGGGTATCAAAATCTCAATATTCATCCGCTCTAAGACGGGGGACTGAATATAGTTAATTTTATATTTTTCACTGATGCTAATTAAATTCAATTCCTCTGGTAGCCCTCCTATATCCTCCATAATATCTGGCATTTTTTTCAAATGTTTTTCGATCCATTTTTTTTTGGAGTGAAAAAAATCCAAAGCAGTTTTTTTGGCAGTTTTTTTTGGAATAGTAAGATAGATGTTTTTTCTCTTATCGATTTTTATCGTTATTCTTAAAGCGCGTTTAGATATTTTTATAATAGGTTGCTGCATAGGTTAATTAATATTTTTGTAAGAATTTTTTAAAATTTGAAAATCCTGTTCGTTAAAATTCGTAAGTTTTTTTAAAGATCTCAATAGCCTTCTTAGGTTTTTTTGTTGCCATCTCGTAGCACATTTTTTGATTTTGCATTTATCAAAATCAATCAAATAGGGCACAGCTTTAACCAATAAAATATTGTTGGAATTTAGATCTGCATGATGTAAACCAATGTTATGAAATCTTGCAATCTCTTGGCCGATATTTTGCCAGTGAGATTTTTTTATATTTTTATTTTGCACCAAATCCGCCAAACTTATGGAGTTTTCTATCTCTTGGGTCAATAGATCACAGGTATAAAATAACCCATTTTTCACGACTCTCAAACCCAATGGCACAGGAGAGCGCATATTTTTTTTGTTTAAAAATATTAATAAATAAAATTCAGCATAAGCACGGATAAATTTATTTCCTAAATAAAAATACTTATCTTGGCTAATTTTACTCATCAAACCACCACGATAATAGTGTTTTTTGACAATTTTTAACTTATTCCATTCAAAAAACAAAGTGTCACTGCGACCACTTTGGGTTTTATACACCAAAGCTTGCTCTTGTAAAAAATCATCACTAAAAATTTTCTCATTTAATGGTTTTAATTTTTTATCAATAATGTATACTTTATCTTTTTTGTGTATTATTTCAATAGCCATATAGTCGTATTTTTTAATGAAAAATAATTATAAAAATATTTGCATCCTAAGATTATCAGCCATAGGTGATGTTTGCCATACTTTGGCGGTTATCAATAAACTCCAATCACTCCCTGACCCACCAAAAATAACCTGGATAGTCGGTAAAAACGAGATGACTTTTTTAGAAGGCTTATCGGGTGTTGATTTTATCGTTTTTGATAAAAAAAAAGGTATCAAGGAATTTTGGCAATTATACCAAAAAATAAAAAATAAAAAATTTGATATATTGTTTCATATGCAAATGGCAATGCGCGCAAGCCTGATTTCAATGTTTATCAAGGCTCCGGTTAAATTAGGTTTTGCCAAAAAAAACAGCAAAGATATGCAGTATTTATGGACAAATAACAAGATAAAATACATAACCCAATCTCATATTTTAGAAACAATGTTAAGTTTTTGTGACTACCTTAATCTGCCAAAAACTCTACCCAAATTCTCCTTGCCTCCTGATAAATTTTATCCACTACCACCGAACCCTACCAAAAAACAAATTTTACTAATTTGTCCCTGTTCTGTCCACAGTTATCGCAACTGGAGTGTTTCATCCTATGCAGAGATAGCAAAATATGCCCTTAAAATCTTAGATTTACAAGTGATAATCGCAGGGGGTAACACCAAAATTGAAAAAGAATATGGTGATTATATTCAACAAAAACAACATAAAGTTATCAATCTGGTCGGTAAAACAGAACTCAAACAACTATTGTATATCATCAAAAAATCATCGGCGGTGCTTTGTGTTGATTCAGCCCCCGCCCATATGGCAACTTTAGTAGCAACCCCTGTAATCGGTTTATATGCCTGCACCAATCCTGACAGAGCTCGCCCATATTACAGCCAGAACACCACGATAGATAGATATCAAGAGGCAGTTATGGCCAAACACAATAAATCCGCAAAAGACTTAAAATGGGGTTTGAGAGTAAAAGATCCTGGCACAATGAACAGAATAACAATTGAAGATGTAGTGTTAAAATTACACCAGATTTTTACCTAAATTCAGAGAGCAAAATAGATGAGATGGTTTATGATTTATACAACCTCACCCCTGATGAAATTAGAATTATTGAGGGTAAATAAAAAAACCCGTCATTGCGAGGAGCGGTAGCGACAAAGCAATCTCATCAAAGCGGACGGATAATAACGAGAGACTGCCATGTTCGCAAGCTCACTCGCAGTGACGGACTTTTTAAAGAGACTGCCAGAGAATTACCGTCATTGCGAGGAACGAAGCAATCTCTTGGGGTAAAAAGAGAGACTGCCACACTCGCAAGCTCACTCGCAGTGACGGACTTTTTAAAGAAACTGCCCCTAATCCACAACAAAACTAAGGGACAGGCATTTTTTATAAGATGATTTTGACATAAAGCCATCATCTGTTTTATTTTGCATTCAATACCAGTCCCTTTTTAATCTTGTCGCCAATGAGATTAAGATTGTGAAAAAGTCTCATAATAAAGAAAATATGAAATTTTATAAATTATTAACTATAATGGAGATTTTTTATAAGAATTCATAAATAGAATGCCGCTATTTTTATTGCTTTTTATTTCTTGTGGTGCATTTTCCTACGATATTGATATTGAAGATGGTTTTGATATAAATGAAACCTGTGCGGGCTGTCACGGTGAATTTGGCGAGGGCGGTAAAGACGGCGAATATCCCAGAATTGCAGGGTTGAGTGAGGCATATATAATCCAACAATTAAACCGATTTCAGGCAAGAACTCGTTCTAATATTCCTATGAATCCATATACTGATGAGCGAGAATTATCCCAAGCGGATATGCAGAATGTAGCAGCATACCTCACTCAGATAAAAATAAAAAATAAAATGCCACCTATTGATGAGAATAATTTTAATGCTTATGAGAGAATGTTATTAGCCAAACAAGTTTTAAATATTGCCAAGGTTGACGGTGATTATAAAGATGGTGCCATGCTTTATAAAAAAGAATGTGCCATTTGCCACGGCAAAAAAGGTGAGGGCAAAAAAGATATTCCAGCTTTGGCAGGACAATACACCCAATACTTAACCAAACAGATTAAATATTATAACAATAGACAAAGAATTCACGACGAAGAAAAACCAGATGAAATTTTATTTTTAGATTTTAACGCCAAACAAATTCATAATATTTTGGCATATTTGAGTATTTTAGATGATTAAAACTATCCAAAATTTTTTTGATAAAACTATTGACTTTATGGGACGAGTTATCTCGTGGTTACTGCTGTTGTTAGTTCTTAATGTCTTGTTTGATGTTGTTATGAGATATTTTTTTCACAACTCATCAGTTGGTATGCAAGAGATGGAGTGGCATTTATTTGCCGTTATTATTTTATATGGAGTGGGTTTTGCACTAAAAACAGATTCCCATGTGCGAGTTGATTTTTTATATGATAATTTTGCTCCCTCCACAAAAAACTACATCAATATTTTTGGCACTATATTTTTTTTAATCCCTGTGGCAGTGTTGATTATTACAGGCTCTACGGAGTTTATCAAAGATGCTTATATAACCTCTGAAATTAGCGAAGACCCAGGCGGACTTACTCATCGGTGGATTATAAAAGCTATGATTCCAGCGGGATTTATATTTTTAATTTTCAGCGCTATATCCTATATTTTAAAAAACATTATAGAATTGAGAGAGGTTAAAAAATGATTGGAATCTATATGTTTATCGCCGCTTTGGTTTTGCTCTTATTAGGTTATCCTGTGGCATTTAGTTTTGGTGTTATTGCGATGATTTTTGGGTTTATTGCCGTTTTTATTGAAATAATGGCGAATGGTGGAGTTTTTGTTGAAGTATTGGACGAGTTTTTTTCAATGTTTTCAATGATGCCCTATCGGATTTATTCCATTATGACGAATAAAGTTTTAATGGCAGTGCCGTTGTTTATTTTTATGGGAATTGTGTTAGAGAAATCAGGGCTTGCTTTGCGATTATTAGAATCAATGGGAACATTATTTGGCAAAATCCGTGGCGGTTTGGCTATTAGTACAGTTTTGGTGGGCTCACTTTTGGCGGCCTCCACGGGTGTAGTCGGTGCATCTGTTGTGGCTATGGGTGTTATCTCGCTACCTGTAATGTTAAAATATGGTTACAATAAAGAGCTCTCTACTGGCACAATTTGTGCCGCAGGCACTCTGGGGCAGATTATTCCACCATCAATTATTTTAATTATTTTGGGCGATGTATTTGGCTTGCCTGTCGGAGATCTTTTCAAGGCTGCCATTTACCCATCTTTGGCTTTAGTTGTCTCATATGTGATTTATATCTTAGTCATCACTAATATTAAAAAAGACTTAGCACCTATAATTGAAAATATAGCCGGCAAAGCCAGTATCACAGACGCTCTAATTGCAATTTTTCCGCCATTATTATTGATAGTTATGGTGTTGGGTTCGATTTTTGCAGGTATTGCCACCCCGACAGAATCCGCCTCTGTCGGTTGTGTTGGAGCCGTTATTATGGCTGCGGTTTATAAAAAGTTTAGCTTTAAAATGTTAGAGAGTGCAGCCCGTGATACCGTAAAAATTACAGCGATGGTTTTTGCTATCTTAATCGGTGCAACTGCCTTTTCAATGGTTTTTGTTTATACCGGAGCTGACACTATCGTTGAAAATTTTATGACATCCTTGCCAGGAGAAAAATGGGGTTTCTTAATTCTTTCGATGTTGGTAATTTTATTATTAGGATTTTTTATAGATTTTTTTGAAATATCCTATATTGTTGTGCCGATCTTAATTCCTATCTCGGTTAGCATCGGCATCGATCCGATCTGGTTTGCGATTTTAATTGCGATGAATTTACAAACATCATTTTTAACCCCACCTTTTGGTTTTAGCCTGTTTTATTTAAAAGGTGTAGCTCCGTCTGGGATTAAAACTACCATGATATATAAAGGTGTGATGCCATTTATCTTAATCCAGATTACGATTCTTATCACCCTTTTATTGTTTCCCAAAATTTTTGGTTTTTGAGGACAACACCACCATCTATATTAAACTGGCAACAATAAACTTTTCTTTTTTGACAAGGGGGCATGCCCCCTTGTTGGTTCTCGCATAAGGTTGAATGCATGTATTTAACTGCTAAGTTAATATTATAAAAAAATTGACAATATGCTTTTCTATGTGTTATAATTGACGATTTTTTCACACGTTTATTTAAGGAATATCTGATAAACCTCTGTGATTGGTGTAATAGTTATTGTAAATCAATATTCTGCCGATCACAAAATTCATCAGAGACCTTTACATATATTATCGGGTGCTTTTAGAATGTTAATAGTAACTTCTTTTAGTTGATGATATAGATAAACGGAGGCTTAACCCAGAGGAGTAATAATTATGCCAAATGTATCAATGCAACAAATGTTGCAAGCAGGTGTCCATTATGGTCACCAAACACGTTATTGGTCGCCAAAAATGGCACCATTTTTGTATGGAAAACACAATAAAATCCATATATTCAACCTAGATCATACTAAGATTCTTTTTGAAGATGCCCTAAACTTTATTGGTAATATAGTGTCAAGCAACGGATCTGTTATGCTTGTCGGAACAAAACGTGCAGCCTGCGAGACTATCTCAAAAGCGGCAATTGACTGTAAAATGCCGTATGTATCAAACCGTTGGTTAGGCGGGATGATGACTAATTTTAAAACCATCAAGCAATCAATAAAAAGACTCAAAGATTTAGAGACTATGTTTTCCATAGGTGGTGATAAAAAATTTAACAAAAAAGAAGCTTTGATGTTACAAAGAGAGCAAAAGAGATTAGAAAAAGATCTCGGTGGCATAAAAAACATGGAAAGACTCCCCGATGCCTTGTTTGTAATTGATATAGGTCATGAAAAAAATGCCGTAGCGGAGGCTGTCAAGCTTAAAATACCAGTTATTGCTGTTGTGGATAGCAACCATGCTCCGGATAACATTGATTATATAATTCCTGGCAATGATGATGCCACTCGTGCCATAGAATTTTATACTAAAAACATAGTAGAAGCAATCGCAGATGCCAAAGTTATAGTTGCTGCAACTAATGCAAAAAAGAAAATGGATGATAAAAAACCTGCTACACCAAAAAAGAATGTAAAAAAAGAAACTGATGACAAAAAACCTAAAACATCAACTATAGAAACCAAAAAAGAATCTTCAAATAAAAAAGACAATACGATAGTTGAAAAAGATGCAAAAAAACCTATAAAAAAAGAAACACAGACAAAAACTTCTGTAAGTGATAAAAACTCTGACAAAGAAACAACTACAAAGAAGGAAGCAACTGCAAAAGAGGATAAGAAATAATGGTAACAATAACCGCAAAAGAAGTTCAGGAGCTAAGACGAAGAACTGGCTCTGGGATGATGGAGTGTAAAAAAGCACTAACAAAAACAGGTGGCGATATCGAAAAAGCAGTGCAAATAATGCGTGAATCAGGTTTGGCACAAGCAGACAAAAAATCATCGAGAACCGCATCTGAGGGCATGGTTTATATTGTAACCTCAAATAACAACAAGCACTCTTTAATTATTGAAGTAAATAGCGAAACTGATTTTGTCTCCAAAGGTGATGATTTTCAAAATTTTGTTAAAAATTGTGCCAAAGTTGCTCTTGATAGTGATATAGATAATGTAGATGATTTATCAGGTCATAAAATTGACGGAACATCAATTGAACATAAACGACAAGAATTAATAGCGAAAGTAGGCGAAAATATTCAAATTCGTCGCATAAAAAATATAAAATCACCCAATGGATTTATTTTTTCATACTTACACGGCATAAAAATTGGGGTAATTATAGAGATAGACCAAAATGATGCTGATTTAGGAAAATCATTAAGTATGCATATTGCCGCCAACAAACCATTATGTGTTAATAAAAACGATGTGGATCCAAAACTATTAGAGCAAGAAAAAAATATTCTAATCTCCCAGGCACAAGATAGCGGCAAACCTGCGGATATCATTGAAAAAATGGTGCAAGGACGTCTTGGTAAATATCTATCTGAAATAACTCTATTAGGACAGAATTATTTAATAGATACTGAAATTAAAGTCCAAAAACTTCTAAAAGATAAAAAAACAAATGTTTTATCTTTTAATCGTCTTGAGGTAGGAGAAGGTATCGAAAAGAAAAAAGAAAATTTTGCTGATGAGGTAGCAGCTGCTACAATTGTTTAAAAAAATACACTAATTATGAGTCAATATTCGCGTATTTTATTAAAACTAAGTGGCGAGGCTTTGTTAGGGCCTGATGATTATGGCATCAACACCAAAACCTTAGATAAAATTTGCCAACAAATAAAACAAATACATGCTAATGAAGTGCAGATTGCGATAGTGATAGGGGCTGGCAATATTTTTCGTGGCATAGATTTGCAACAAACGGGATTACAAAGAGTAACAGGCGATAATATGGGTATGCTGGCAACCATGATAAATTCCTTGGCGATAAAAGACACTTTATTGAGCAATAATATTGATACCAAAATTATGAGCTCTTTTTTTATGCCTAATCTTTTTGAAGCATTTAATGCCCAGCAAGCAAAAGAGCACTTATCTCTTAATAAAATAGTTATTTTTGCAGGTGGCACTGGGAATCCTTTTTTTAGCACTGATAGTGCAGCGGCGATTCGAGCGATTGAAATTGATGCCGATGTTTTGATAAAAGCTACTAAGGTGGATGGAGTTTATGATAAGGATCCATCTTGTCATAATGATGCCAAAAAGTATGATAAAATCAGTTATGATGAGGTTATGGACAAAAATTTAAAAGTCATGGATCTTAATGCAGTTTTGTTGTGTCGAGATTTTAAGATGCCACTTAGAGTCGTCTCAATGATAACTGATAATTCTCTTAATGCCATAATTAACGATAATAATTATGGCACAATAGTCACTCCATAAATTAGGATTAAACAATGATAAATGAAATTAAAAAAGATTCAACTATGCGGATGCAAAAAACAATCAAATCTTTAAAGAGTGATTTTTTAAAAATCCGCACAGGTCGTGCTCATACAAGCCTATTAGACCATATAACTGTTGATTATTATGGATCGTTAGTTCCTTTGAGCCAAGTAGGCAATGTTAATGCCGAAGATTCCAGAACTCTCAGTATAAATATATGGGAAAAAGACATGGTATCGGTTGTTGAAAAAGCTATAATGAACTCTGATTTAGGATTAAATCCTGCCACAGCTGGAACAGTTTTAAGAATCCCTATGCCACCTCTGACAGCACAGAGAAGAGAAGAATTAGTCAAAGTTGTCAAAGCCGAAGCAGAGCAGAGCAAAGTTGCCATAAGAAACATTCGCCGTGATGCTAATAGCCACCTCAAAGAGATGTTAAAAGATAAGGATGTAAGTGAAGATGAAGAGCGAGATGCAGAGGTCGAGATTCAAAAAATAACAAATGATAATATCCAGCAAATAGATGCAATTTTACAGATAAAACAACAAGAATTAATCCAAATTTAAACCTATATTCAAAATTTTATTCTAATATATGAATGCAGATAAAGGATCAGATAACCATCTCCCTCATCACCTCTCAATTATTATGGACGGCAATGGTCGCTGGGCTAAACAAAAAAAGATTCCGAGAGTTATGGGTCATAAAAATGGCATAGATGCCACCTCAAATGCGATTGAATTTTGTCTTAAAGAAAATATTGCGGTTCTTAGTATCTATGCGTTTAGTTCTGAAAACTGGCAGAGACCCAAAAATGAGGTTAGGTTATTGATGGGATTATTTTTGGATGCCATTGATAAGCATGCTAAACAATTACATATAAATAATGTTAAAATTATTTTTATCGGTGATATTAGTGTTTTTCAAGATCCTCTTAAGGAAAAAATAAAAAAATTAACAAAACTTACCAAAAATAATGATAAATTAATTTTAAATATTGCCATGAATTATGGCGGACAACAAGAGATAATAATCGCAGTTAATAAAATATTACAAGAAAATAAACATAAAAAAATAACAATCGAGCAGTTTGATAAATATCTTGATTTAGATCAGATAGCAAAACCTGATTTACTGATAAGAAGTGGCGGCGAGAGACGATTATCAAATTTTTTATTATATCATTTGGCATACACGGAGATATATTTTTCAGATATTTTGTGGCCAGATGTTGATGATAAAGTTTTATACGATGCCTGTGATTTTTATAAAACACGACAAAGAAGATATGGCAAAATAGCACAACAAATAACTGCTAATAATTAATAAATATCAATAACATATATGCCAATAAAAAGAATTATAACCGCCCTGATATTAGTATCCATTTATGTCCCCTTGATGTTATTTGTACCTGCAAAATATATTATAATATTCTATGGAGCAGTCGTAATTATTGCCTCCATTGAATGGTTTAGATTGTGTAAATTTAACTCCCTATTATCAAATTTATTTTTCATAACTATAATTTTAATCTCAGCATTTTCAATGTCCATATTGTCGGATGCTCACGATAAGTTTTACCTATTATTTTTTATATCTTTTTTGTGGCTGTGTCTATCAGTATTTTTAACCCTTATTAAAAAAATAGAAGTTTTTCATCAAAAAAATTATTTTTTTATGTTGATGGGGGTGATAATAATGAGTTTTTTTTATTTTGCTACCTTAGAATTATTAAATATGACAGAAGAAGATCGAGTTTTTTTTATTTATGTTATGGCTATTGTCTGGTTTGCAGATTCTGGTGCATATATAGGTGGCAAATTATTGGGATCACATAAAATGTCTCCCGTTATAAGCCCTAACAAAACTATTGAAGGGGCAATAAGTGCCATGCTTTTTGTTTTATTGTATGCCACAGTCGCAAGTTTTTTTATAAAATCCGATAACCAGATAAATTTTATTATAGTCTCAATGATAAGTGCTTTTGTAAGTATTTATGGTGATTTATTGGCAAGCCTTATAAAAAGAAAATCCAGAGCCGATGATACTGGATCTATTTTTCCAGGACATGGAGGAATGCTTGATAGGTTAGATAGCACCATCGCATCGGTGGTTATTTTTATGTTTTTATATCAATGGATACTATGAAAGAGAACATAACTATCTTAGGATCAACGGGCACAATAGGACAAAACACCCTAGCAATTATTGCAAAGCATAGAGATAAGTATCAAGTATTTGCTATTAGTGCTAATCAAAATGTTGAATTATTAGAGAGGCAAATAATTAAACACTTACCAAAATATGCCCTAATTTTAGATTTAAAAAAAGCAAAATATTTAAAAAATAAATTTCACAATAGCGATACTACAATACTATCGGATAAAAAAGATTTAGAATTTATCAGCATTGATAATGATGTAGATATAGTAATGTCAGCAATAGTAGGATCAGCTGCTTTATTGCCAACCTTAGCTGCCATCAAGGCTTCTAAAAAAGTTTTACTGGCAAACAAAGAGGCTCTTGTTATGGCAGGATCTTTAATGATGTGCGAGGCACAAATAAATAATGCTACAATTTTGCCCATTGATAGCGAACATAATGCTATTTTTCAATGCCTTCCTGCGGATAAAAAAAATACATTCATTGACAAAATAATTCTTACAGCATCAGGTGGACCTTTTTTTAATAAAACAATTGATGATATGAAAAGAGCTAATCTATCGGAGGCGACAAATCACCCAACATGGAATATGGGGCAAAAAATATCAATTGACTCTGCGACCATGATGAATAAAGCATTAGAGATAATTGAAGCTCATTGGTTATTTTCTATACCTGCGGATAAAATTAAAGTTATAATACACCCCCAGAGCATTGTGCATTCAATGGTTTATTATAGAGATGGTTCAGTATTAGCACAAATGGCAAACCCAGATATGAAAATTCCAATTGCATATGGTTTATCATATCCACAAAGACTAAAAAGCTCAGAAATGTTTTTAGACTTGACAGATAAAAAATTTGAATTTTTTGCAGTTGATTGCGTCAAATATCCGAGCATAAATTTAGCCTATGAAGTTCTGCAAGAGGGTGGCACATCTGCTTGTATTATGAATGCTGCCAATGAGATAGCAGTAGATTCTTTTATCGAGGGTAGAATAAATCTGACCCAGATATATAATTGTGTAAAATACACACTTGATAATTGTCATTTTAATATTGCAGATGACATTGAAACTATAATTGATGCAGATAAACAGGCAAGAATTATCAGCAAAAAATACATCCAAAAACTATGAATATTTTACTTACAATTTTAATTTTTTTATTTACTCTAATAATTTTGGTAGCTGTGCACGAATGCGGTCATTTTTGGGTGGCTCGTAAAATGGGGGTTAGGGTTTTGCGTTTTGCCATAGGTATGGGCTCACCAATTTTTAAATTTATCGGTAAAAAAGATAAAACAGAATATGCTCTTTGTCCTATTCCATTGGGTGGTTATGTCAAGATGTTAGGAGAAGATTCTGGTGAAAAATTAAGCAAAAAAGATCAAAAAGAATCATTTTCTCACAAATCAGTATGGGCAAGAATTGCCATAGTATCAGCTGGCCCCATTGCTAACTTTATCTTGGCAATATTTGTGTTGTGGTTAATGTATTTTATCGGAATTAGCGGCATAAAACCTATCATTGGTGATATAGCAATAAATACTCCTGCATACTCTGCAAAACTACAATCGGAAGACACTATAACTCACATCAACAACAAAAAAACTCACAGTTGGTCATCCACTCAATTGTTGATTTTAGAGCAAGCATTAAAGAGTGATAAGATAAAAATAACAGTTGATAGAAAAAATGAACAAAGCCAAGAGTTTATATTAGAGATCAAAAACAAAGACATTCTCAAAGAGTCACAAAATATCTTACAACAATTAGGAATAAGTGTCTGGATGCCAAAAATAAAAGCCATTATAGGAGAGGTATCAGAGAATAGTCCAGCTGCCATAGGCGGAATGTTGTCAGGTGATACTGTCATAAAAATCAATGAGGTGAAGATTGATTTATGGCAAGATATGACAAAAATAATCCAAAATAATCCAGGACAAGAATTATCTATCATGGTGCAAAGAAACAAAAATATAAAAACATTAAAAATAACGCCAAAAATACATACAACAAAAGACAAAATAATAGGTAGAATGGGAGTGTCAATTGCAACAGGTGCCAATAAATTTGATAATTTACGAGTAAAAGAGAGTTATTCGATGGTAGATAGCCTGACTATGGCATTGGATAAAACATACCAATTAACCACTCTTACATTCAAAATGTTAGGTAAACTAATCACAGGAAATGCAGATTTAAAAAATGTATCAGGACCTATAACCATAGCAGTTTATGCCAAACAATCTGCTATGATGGGTTTTGATCATTACTTGTTTTTTGTGGCACTAATTAGTTTAAGTCTGGGAATTTTAAATCTTTTGCCCGTGCCTATTTTGGATGGAGGGCACTTGATGTTTTATATTATTGAAGCCATTAAAGGCTCTCCTGTGAGCGATAAAATGCAGATAATTGGTCAAAAAATAGGAATATTATTGTTAGGGTCACTGATGATTCTAGCTTTTTATAATGACATTGTAAGGCTGTAAATGAGACATTTTAAATGTTTGTTTATGATTTTTACTCTGTTTTTTGCTAACTTTTCAATTGCAAAAGCAGACATGATCATCAAAGATATAAAAGTTGAAGGCTCTCAATATGTAGCAAAGAGTACAGTTTTAAATTATCTTCCTTTAAAAATAGGGCAAACTTTTTCATTCTCAGATAGCCATATAGTTATCAATAGAATATATGAAACAGGTTTTTTTAAAGATGTAAGGTTATACCAAAATGGCAACACACTGATAATAGAAGTAAAAGAGCAACCAATTATAGCAAAAATAGAATACAAGGGTAATCTTGCCTTGCCAGATGAAAGCCTTGATCAAATTCTAAATGACATCCAACTTAAAAAAGGTAAAATATTTAACCCATCTAAACTTGAGGCTTTAAAATTTCAATTGCAAGAATTTTATTTTAGCAGAGGATATTATAGCTCAAAAGTAACATCAAAAATTAAAAAATTAAAAAGAAATAGGATAGAGATAGAAATCAATATACACGAAGGAGAAGTGGCTCTTATCCGTGATATAAATATTGTCGGCAATGTCCGTTTTGACGAAAAATTTTTATTAAGCAAGATGGAATTAGAGGCAACATCAGGTGCATTAAGTGATGATGAGTATTCAAAAAACCAATTGGAAGCAGACTTAGAAACAATTCGCTCCTATTACATGGATAGAGGTCATTTTAATTTTAACATCAAGTCAACAGAAGTCACGATAAGCCCCAACAAGAAAAATATTTATATTAACATCAATCAAATCGAAGGTGATATTTACAATATATCAACAATAAAATTACACGGCACTTATCATTTGACAGACAAAGAGATTAGAAAACAATTCAAAATAAAAACAACAGATGTATATTCTCGCACAAAAATTCAAAAAACAGTGCAGGCTATCAAAGATAGGTTTGGGGAAGACGGTTATGCTTTTGCTATTGTAGAGGTTGTGCCTACTGTTGATGAAAAAAATAAATCAGTATCCTTGGATTTTTACATCAAACCAAAACAAAAAGTTTTTGTCCGTAGAATAAATATCACAGGTAATGAAAAAACCTATAATGAAGTTTTTCGTCGAGAATTACGCCAAATGGAATCAAGTGTGTATAGCCCCAAAAAAATGAAAAGATCAAAAATTAGAATTCAAAGATTATCATATGTTGAAACTGTAGACATTAAAACCATAAGAATTCCTAATAAAAATGATCAGGTAGATTTGGAAGTTCGTGTAAAAGAGATGCCATCTGGATCTTTTACCGTAGGTGGAGCCTATTCAAGTGCTGAAGGTTTTACATTCACAACAAACTTTGCCCAAAACAATATGTTTGGCACAGGAGAGAGCTTTAAAATGGGCTTATCAAAAAACTCAGTTAGTCAAAATTTTAGTATGGCTACTACCAACCCATACTGGACTGATGATGGCATAAGTCGTAGTTTTTCATACTACTATAACGATACTGATGCCTCAGAAATATCTACCACAGCATCATATTTTATGAATTCTTATGGAGTTTCGGTAAATTTTGGTATCCCTATGGCAGAGACAGAAACTATATTTCTCGGAGCAGGTTATGACAATACAAAATTAGGTACAACAATCTCTACTCCGGATGAAATAAATTCTTATATTGATCTCAAAGGAGACGAATATAGTAATATATTTTTAAGCATGGCCTATGTTAATGACTGGCGTAATAGGACAATTTTTGCGACCGAGGGTGCAAAAAATAGATTATCTTTTAATGTTACTGTTCCTGGCAGCGGTTTAGAGTATTACAAATCAAGTTATGAATTTGAATATTATTATCCTCTATCGGAGAGATATACTTTTAATTTTCATAACAATGTGTCGTATGGTGATTCCTATGTAGATGATTACGGCTTGCCATTTTTTAAAAAATATTATGTAGGTGGGGTCTATTCCCTGCGTGGATATAGTTCATCTGGTGTGGGTCCAAAAGATGAAGATGGCAAAGCAACCGGCGGTAATTTAAAAACCACAGGATCTTTTGAGTTGGTTTTTCCACCAGCAGGAGTTGATATTACGGGCCCGACAAGATTTAGTCTATTTACTGATTTTGGTAGTGTGTATAAGGAAATAGGAGATTTTGACAGCAATGAATTGAGGTATTCAGCGGGCATTGCATTCAAATGGTTTTCTGCTATGGGTCCATTAGTTTTTAGTTTTGCCGAAGCTTTAAATCCTGATGACGGCGACAAAACAGAAGTATTTCAATTTTATGTAGGTGGCGTGTTTTAAAATTTGTTATAATATCCGCTTTTTACTTTTTGATTTTTTGGAGAATTATATTTATGAAACAACTAAAACTATTTACAATTTTAATTTTTTTAACCATTAGTTTTGGGTCCTATGCTGCAAATCTAAAAATAGGTTTTGTTAATGTGTCGTCTGTTGTGCTTGAGTCGCCACAACGAGCAAAAGCTGAAAAAAGATTAGAGCAGAAATTTTTAAAAAGAAGTAAGAAACTTGAAAAAGAGGTAAAAAAATTCACCAAACAATTAAAAGCTCTTGAAAAAAATAAACTCACAATGAGTAAAGAAAAAACATCATCTGAGGTAACGAGACTTAAAAAAATTGAATTAAAACTAAAAAGGGACGAGAAATCATTTGCAGACGATCTAAATTTCCAAAGAAACGAAGAGTTAAAAAAAATTCGCGATGCTATTTTTAAGGTCATAAAAGCCTATGCAGAAAAATATAAATATAATATGATTTTTACAGAAGCAGGAGTTTTATATTCCGATGCAGCAACTAATATAAGCTCTAAAATCCTTGAAGCTCTAAAAAAAGAAAAGTAAATAATGTGTGGGTATAGTTTGCATGATATTTGTAAAATATTAAGCTTAGATTTTGTAGGAGACGGCAATATAAAATTAAAATGTTTATTGCCAATTGATAGAGCTTACGAAAAAAGCATAACCTTTGTTAGTGAAAAAAAACACATAAAAAAAATATTTAATACCAAAGCAGGTGTTATAATAATAAACCCCAAATGGTTGATTAAAAAAATTGATAAAAATTTTATATATAGTGATGATCCGTATTTAACTTTTGCTCGTGTACAACAATTATTTAATCCTCAACCAGAGGCAAATGGTATAATTCATCCAAGTTGCACTATTGGTGAAAATTGTAAAATTGATAAAAAAACTCAAATAGGTGCAGGCACTGTAATCGCCAAAGATATTAAAATAGGCAAAAATTCAATCATAGGATCAAACACCAGCATAGGAGAAAGAGTAAGTATAGGCAAAAATTGTCTTTTTTATGATAATGTAGCAATATATCATAATTGTGTCATAGGAGATAATGTCATAATTCATGCAGGGACAGTAATCGGTGCTGATGGTTTCGGTTATGCCCGAGATAAAAAAAACAATCAATGGGTAAAAATTCCCCAGGTAGGTAGAGTAGTTATAAATAACAATGTTGAAATTGGCTCTAATACCACGATTGACCGAGGTGCTTTGGACGATACCATTATAGGGGCAGGAGTCATATTAGATAATCAAATTCAGATAGGACACAATGTAGTAATAGGAGAGCAAACTGCGATAGCAGGCTGCACAGGGATAGCAGGTAGCACAATAATCGGCAAAAACTGTGCTATAGGTGGTGCGGTTGAGATAGTAGGACACATAAACATAACAGATAATGTAATTTTATATGCAGGTTGTAGGGTTACCGGCTCAATTAAAAAAGCAGGCATATATAACTCAGGAACACTGCATCAGCCCCATAATATATGGGCTCGTAATGCAATTAAATTTAAAACTTTTTGGAGCCATAAATAATGGAAATAAAATCAAACATATATGATATACTAAAATTATTACCCCATAGATACCCATTCTTAATGATTGATAAAATTACTAAAATAGAACTTGGAAAAAGCATAACAGCGATTAAGAACATAACTTTTAACGAGCCTTGTTTTATGGGGCATTTCCCAGAATATCCAGTATTTCCAGGAGTTTTAATCTTGGAGGCTATGGCACAAGCCACTGGGATTCTATCTTTTAAAACAACAGATAAATTACCAGATGATGATGAGGTATATTTGTTCGTAGGGGTAGACAAAGCAAGATTTAAAAAACAAGTTATCCCAGGAGATCAACTCATAATTGATGCCGAAGTTTTAAAAACAACTCGTGGAGTGTGGAAGTTTGCTGCCACTGCAAGTGTTGATGGTAAGGTTGCATGCAAAGCAGATCTTATGGGCACAGTATCTAATAGAAACTAATGGGATTAAAAATGATTCATTCCACAGCCATAATTGATCCAGATGCTAAAATAGGCACAGATGTTAAGATTGGTGCATATAGTATAATCAATAAAGCCACGATAGGAGACAACACTACAATTGCTCCTCATGCTGTGATAGGAGACAACACAATAATCGGCAAAAATAATAAAATTTATGAATTTGCTTGTATAGGTGGTGAACCTCAAGACTTAAAATACCAAGGAGAACCAACCTATCTTGAGATAGGCAACAATAACATAATGCGCGAATATAGCACAATGAATCGTGGCACAATTGATGGCAACAGCAAAACAATAGTTGGCAACAACAATCTGTTTATGGAATATACTCATGTAGCCCATGATTGTGTTGTTAAGAATAATGTAGTATTATCAAATAGTAGTGCGATAGCAGGGCATGTTACGGTGGATAATTTTGCTACTATTGGTGGCTTTTCAGCAATCCATCAATTTAGTGCCATCGGCAAATATGCCTTTATAGGTTTTAGCTCTGCTGTGAACCGTAATATTCCACCATTCATAAAAGTAGCGGGCAACCATGCCAAAGCATTAGGGATCAACAAAGTAGGGCTACAAAGACATGGATTTTCCAATGAAACAATAAAAAATCTCCATAAGTTTTATTTGAAATATATAAAAAGCCGAGCTCCTGTGGCAGAAAGGTATCAAGCGATAAGTCAAATAATACAAAAATGCCCTGATGCTGCTGATTTATATGAATTTATTAAAACATCAAATCGCCCCATAGTGAGGTAATATATAATTCAATTAAGATTATGGTAGTGTTGCAAAAATACAACAAAATATAAAAATTTAAAGTTTTACTTGCAATTATTGGGGCTAATTGTTTATTATATGAGGCAAATTCAATTTTTAAAAACTTTATATATGATAAATCAACGAACCATTAAAAACCCCATTAAGGCTACTGGTATAGGATTACATACTGGTAAAAAGATATTTATGTCTTTAAAGCCTGCCAAGGTTGATTTTGGCATTGTTTTTAAAAGAGTAGATCTCCCTAATCCAGTATCTATTCCTGCTATATCAGAGAATGTGGTAGATACAACTCTATCAACCACCATAGGAATAGGGGACATCAAGATTTCTACGATTGAACATCTTATGTCAGCCCTTGCAGGTTTGGGCATTGATAACCTTGTAGTTGAATTATCAGCAGAAGAGGTTCCAATTATGGACGGTAGTGCAGGTCCATTTGTTTTTTTATTACAATCTGCTGGAATTGTTAATCAGCAAGCCTCCAAGAAATTTATCAGAGTTAAAAAACCCATCGTAGTCAAAGAGGGTGATAAATGGGCAAGGTTTGATATGTATCATGGTTTTAAAGTTGATTTTTCAATTGATTTCAAACATCCTATTTTTAATGATGAAAACCAAAAATCAGATGTTAAGTTTTCAACTACAAGTTTTATCAAGGAATTATCTCGTGCCAGAACATTTGGTTTTATGAAAGATATAGAACAACTTCGCTCACAAAACCTAGCCTTAGGTGGTAGCACTGAAAATGCGGTGGTAATTGATGATTTTAGGATTCTAAATGAAGACGGACTTCGTTATGAAAATGAGTTAGTTAAACATAAAATGTTAGATGCTATCGGCGATTTATATCTTTTAGGACACAGTCTAATCGGTAGTTTTTCAGGATTTAAATCAGGACACTCTTTAAACAACAAACTATTGAGAAAGATGCTTGCCGACCAAACATCTTTTGAAGAAATTTCATTCAAAGAAAAAGAAACCTTACCTATTTCTTTTATCCCAGCTTTGCAAGAATTCTAAACCCCGCTACTTAAAGTAGAGACTGTGAAATAACTAAATTTTGCACAATTGCCGAACAAAAAAAGAGAATCCCCGTCATTGCGAACGAGCTTGCGAGTGTGGCAATCTCTTTTGGTGTTCCGTATACCCCTATGAGATGATTGCTTCACTTCGTTCGTTATGACGAGGTTCTTTTTGCTCGGAATAATGCAGTTCTTGTCTTAACCTTTCCTTGTAGCAATGACAGGAAAAATAAAATAGTTTACTAACTCTTTTTGCTGTGTTCCACGACCGACATTAAAGTTGCCACAGTAGAGGCAATATCTGCTGTATTCGCAGGGATAATCATTGAGTTATTTTCTTTGGCTAACTTGCCGAATTGTTCGATATATTTTTCAGCAACTCGTAGGTTTACCGCCACCTCACCACCTTTTTGGCTTAATGCTTCTGATACTTTTTTAATACCATTAGCAGTTGCATTTGCTACTAATTCAATCTCTGTCGCCTGACCTTCGGCTTCGTTAATGACTTTTTGTTTTTCACCCTCTGAGATAAAAATAGCTTCTTTTCTTTTGCCTTCAGCACGGTTAATTCTTGATTGTCTGTCTCCCTCGGAGATAAAAATAGCTGCTCGTTTTTCTCGCTCGGCTGTCATTTGTTTTTCCATTGTTTGTTGCACGGACTCTGGCATACTTATGTCTTTTATTTCATAACGTAAAACCTTAACCCCCCAGTTTTGGGCTGCCTCATCAATGGCGGCTACTACCTGTTGGTTAAGAGATTCTCTCTCGGAAAATGTTTTATCAAGATCAATTTTACCGATTACAGAACGCAGAGATGTCTGGGCAAGTTGTCCTGCCGCTTGCATATAATTATCTATACCATAACAAGATAATTGAGAGTTCATAACTTGAATATATAAAATACCATCAACCTCAACAGAAACATTATCAGAGGTAACACAAACCTGTATATCAGTTTCAATAACCATCTCTTTTAAAGATCTTTTATAAGCTACCTTATCTAAAAATGGAAATAGAATATGAAAACCCGCCCCCAGTGATTTGGTATATTTTCCTAATCTTTCAATGATATATTCGCTCTTTTGTGGCACAATTACTGCAGTTTTTATCAATAAAATGATAACAATAGCGGCAAAAACAGCACTCACAATTAAAGATTCTTGCATAATAAATTCTCCTAAAAAATTAAAATTAAATCAAACTGGCTTAACAATCATAGTTAAACCATCATTCTCCTGCGAGGTGATTAAAACATTTGCACCGATTTTTATTTTTACCTCAGATACAGCTCGCCAAAAACTTCCCATAACTTTTATTTCACCTGCGACATTTGGTTGAATCGTTTGGCTTACAACGGCAGTTTTGCCAATTTTAGACTCGGCATTAGTTTTATCAACATCAACAGCATCGCCTTTGAAAATCTGCAAGCCATATTTTCGCAAAGAAAATAATAGGACTAAGGATGAGACTACCCAAATAATAATTTGATAATCAAGCTCTATATCAACAAACAATAAAACAGTGGCAACAATCCAAGCACCCAGCGCAAAGAAAACTACAATAAACCCTGGCATTCCAATTTCGGCGACAACAAATATAACACCAACAAAAAACCACAATAAAGATTTAGATACATATAACCCTAAAATATCCATAACAAAAAATAAAAATAAAAGTAAAAGGAATTATTATACAATTAAAATAAATACTATGCAATATTTATTTTTTTTAAAAACTTGTCAATGAAATCTCATCGTAGCTGACGGACACCAAAAAAAACCAGTCATTGCGAGGTAGACGGAAAAAACGGTGCAACATCACAGGTAATTAACCGCCGCGGCAATCTCGTGGCAGAGCCGTTTTCTTGTTGGTTTGCAGGAGAGGTGGAACAGGAGAGAGATTGCTTCTGTCTTCGCCTTGCTGCGAATTCCTCGCAATTGTATAAGTTAGGTAATTCGTTGACAGAAATAAGTTAATATAAAACACTATAAAAACAAGATTTAAAAGCCATTTAAAGCTTTTAAATCTTGTTTTTAATCTTTGATAATTTATGAAATTATTTAAGAGAGTTTTTAAACTAATAATTTATTTTTTTTAACACTTTAAGAGGATTACAACTATGCGAGTGCACAGACAGAACAAAGAGCTTAATAAAAATCATAACAATGATAAAACGCTTATTAAGAGCCATTTAAAAAGGTGGCAACATCTTAAGCTAAATATGATTTAATTAAAAACAAACAGCATCCAAGATTTAACTTTGTTGGTGCTTTTTATGAATCCAATAACATCAAAAAACAGAACTTTTTTAAATACTACCACCGTTATAAACAAAGTGCTTTGGATTCATCTCTACTACCACAAAAACGAGGACCTAAGTATCACAGCAGAACCCCTATAGGTTTTATCGAACAACAGGTTGTAACAAAAAGAAAGATGGGAATGAACAGATATGAAATTCATCATTTATTAAAACCTAAACTAAAAAAATGGACACCAAGTCCATCTGGCATATATAATGAGACCTTTGCATAATTCAAGCACAATTTATAAAACACACAAAATGCACCTTTTCATAGCAAAAATTCGTCAAAGGACTTGCCATTTTCCTCATTTTTGCTATAAAAATGCACTATTTTCTGT
>Ga0164315_10000104_pt1 | contig 46843 bp, 30 predicted proteins | sample GuaBasSedimGuay6_FD_113737 | JGI IMG/M metagenome (GOLD analysis project Ga0164315, IMG submission 113737) | Subseafloor sediment microbial communities from Guaymas Basin, Gulf of California, Mexico - Guay6, Core 4569-2, 0-3 cm | ecosystem: Environmental > Aquatic > Marine > Hydrothermal vents... | reverse complement strand
TACACTTTTATCGCTTGAATAGATTTGAATCAAATCATCACTTTTTTCATTGATACCAATACTTGACTTTGTAAAGTGTAAGTTGAACCTGTGAGCATTATCATCAGGCGAAAGATTAAAGATATATACAGGATCTCTTCTCAAATCTATCAATTCACCGGATAAAACATCTTCCAGGAGTATATCGTAATCATTACCAATGTTTTGTATTTCGCCGACTTCGATAGCGTATTCTCCGGGAAATACCATTTCATAGCCAACAGGTATTATAAGGCTTTCAGATAATTTGCCCTGTACATTAACTCCATAGTTTTTATTTCCTGAAATAGAATAAATTTGAGGGGATTCATTAACATTATACATTTTTTCCAAATCGTAAAGACCATCAAAATCCGATGTTCCATTTTCATGAAAAACAATGACTGTTTCATCTATCCAGTTATTCGCTTTCGCCAGTAGGCGAACACTTCCGCTGGTACTTTCTCCGGCTTCTTTATAGAATGCCTGGTTACTGTGTACCCGCTCACTGGCTGGTATTGTTAAGCTTGCATTGTTATTTGTTGCCCTTACCCAAAAACCATTTGTTGAGGGGATAATTCCATCCAGTTTCCCATTATAAGATCTGTTATTGCCTGTAAGATATGGATTCCAACCACGGAAAGTTCCGTTATCATAAACTACAGCCCAACCACTGATATTATTCATTGGCCAATTCTCATTCCAGTCGATGGCACAAGGGTATGGGTTTCCTATCAGATTAAAGCCGGTCATGGCGGCAGCTGGTGTATAGGATAAATTATTTATTACGACATCTTCCACATTTAAAGTCCCGGGAAATAAACCAATAGTAGTTCCGGTATAGATATCGCTTGCCCATGCTGAATATCCCTGAGTTACATTCATTGGCATTGTTACAGGCTCAACAAGATATAACCATGTATCCGAAGGTTCATCATATTCTTTTAAATAAATATCATAATAAGTGTCGATAATTGCGTCTGAAATAGGACTGGATACAAGATGCCATCTTTCAGAAGTTACATATTGCTCCACGGTTCCCTGAACAAATGGTGTGTTGTGTATAATTGAGCCCATTCCACTAGCATCGGCATCTACTATAAGTCCGGATGCATCGCTATAATTGTAAATGGTATTGTGTACAGTTAAATCTGTATTTGGTGCAATATTTAAATGAGACCCTGCTTCAATAAATAGATCCCGGCAATTTGCACTGTTAGCGGTGTTAGTTTCAGGGAAATTTCCTCCGGTAGGAATTGTAGGAATAGTACCATCTGAGTAGATATCAGGGATGGTATTGTCTTCCCAGTTTCCTGAAGTATTCCAGTCTGTACTTGTATTTCCTGTCCATAAATAGTTCCAATCGGCTTCTTTAACTTCAAAATGATCAAAGGCCCAGTTTCCTCCCCAAAAGAAAAACCCAGTGCAATTAATTTCCCACCAAAATGTTAATTCTCCTGCCCCATCAGCCCATGAAGAAATATCATATTCTTTCCAACCTTCTTCGTTTGGTGTATCATTCTGCCATTGGTCAATTAGATATGCTGTTGTACCACCATCCGGGCTACCGTAAAAATAGCCATCATGTGACCCAATAACTGCTTCAGACCAATAATTGTAAAATCGAACATGCAAATCACTGTTTGAAGAAACATCAAAACAAGGAGCATATAAAGTGCCGCTTCCGAGTGTGTTTACCAATACTCTTGCATGATTTCCTGTAATAGGGTTTGTTCCTGGCCAGTTTGTGTTTATTGACCACATATTATCGTAAAACCAGGCAAAAGGGAATGTTGTTGATCCATCAAATGTTTCAAGATATGGAACAGTTGTACAAGGAGGTGTTTCAAACACCTGAATATCATCTATGGCAATATCGCTTCGTTCACCATTGCCTATTACCGCCTGAAAACCAACATATACATTATCATATGAAGCGTATGCCGAAAAATCCAGTTTAGCCCGGTGCCAGGAATTTCCCTGGTTATCTGAAGTACTCCAAACATTTGTCCAGTTGGCTCCTGCATCGGTTGAGACAAACACATTTAAGGTACCCATTTGCGCAGGAAGAATGATTGGTAGTGTCAACCCATACATATGGTAAGAGAAAATGAAATTTATATCATTTAGTCCGGCCGAATTAAAATCAAATATTGCATATATTCCTGTATTCTGATTGAAATGATTATTTGCTTCAGCATAGGCATACCAATCACCCTCGAATGCAGACCCGGGACCAGTTAGCCAGCTGGGAGTACCACCTGAATTTCTTAACCAATCAAAATCATCAACTGTATATTGCTGCCAATCTCCAAAATCGGATTCAAATCCTTCCTGGTAAGGAAAGGAAGTAACTTGTGCTGATGTAGTAAGTGTAATGGTAAACAAAACAAGTGCTGCGAAAATATGTTTTATTGATCGCATAATAATTTAGTTTTTATATTGTTAATTAAAATCAAGTAAGTATATCGTTAGATGACACATGTGATATGTTACAATACATTTTTACTTTGTTTTTGAAAATAAGTTCAGGTTTAGTTGTTTTTTTAACATAGATATGTTCACATTGAACATTTGAGCTTAATTTCATATCCAATTAGAAGTGTACTTTTGTAACCAAACAGAAAATAATTAGTTAAGCTAAATACGTTTGTTGTAAATTGGAAAAGAAAAATATTGTCATATTAATTTTCCTTCTGGTTGTCGCTTATATTATATTTATAGGTGGCAAGGATGAAGCTGTGGAAAATATTCCAATAACCTCTTTTATTGCCAGTGATAATATTTATTATAACGTGCAGGATATTTTAATAGAGCAAAAAGCTGAAGAACTGGATCGTCGATTCAAAAGATTTAATAAACGAGGTGTATTTAATGGAACAATACTTTATGGTGAATACGGCCATGAAGTTTTTAAGGGAGCATATGGTTATGCTGATTTTAAAACCAAGGAAAAACTTACACTTGAATCTGCATTTCAGTTGGCATCGGTGTCTAAAATGTTTACAGCTGCTGCTATAATGGTTCTTTATGAACAAGGAAAACTCAGTTTTGAAGATACCCTTACCAAATTTATTCCTGAGTTTCCCTATTATGGGATTACGATACGACAATTACTAAATCACCGCTCCGGTTTATCGAGGTATATGTCATTGGCTGATAAATACTGGCCTGTGGATAAACCAATAAATAACGAGGAGGTGATTGATCTTTTTGTAAAATACAAACCCAGTCCATATTTTAAGCCTGATGATGGATTTCATTATTGCAATACAAATTATGCTTTATTGGGTTCTGTGGTTGAAAGGATCAGTGGTCAAACTTTTGATGTATTTTTGAAGGAGGAGGTTTTTGAACCACTTGGTATGAACCACTCTTTTGTCTATAACTTAAATGGAGATTCTATCATCAGATACCAGGTTCCTGTAGGTGTATCAGGATACAGGTATCGTGGCTGGCGACCCATTAAAGTTGGAGATTATTATTTGAATGGCGTTATGGGTGATAAAGGAGTCTATTCCTGTGTTGAAGATATGTTTAAATTTAACCTTGCGTTGGATAATGGTTCACTGATTGGTTTCCCAACACTTGAAAAGGCTTTTCAAAAAGGGAGCCCGGGTTATTACAGACGAAAGGATAATTATGGTTTTGGCTGGCGTTTAAGAGACAATATGGACAGCACCGCTTATCATTTTGGTTGGTGGAAAGGATTCAGGACTTATTTTATAAGAGACATGAAAAATCAGCGGGTGCTGATTGCACTTACCAACACACATAAAGGCCTCTCCTCTGAGGTTTTATGGGATATTGTTAAAGATGAAAAAAGATCACAGGAAATCCTAACAATTTACCGTCAATTGGATTAAAATATTTTATCTTTGTCTTTAACTCAAATTAATATGTTGATCGCAATCATATATTTGTAATAATTTACCTTATAAAATCTACACCTTATGAAAAAGTTTACTTTATTGGCGTCGTTGCTAATTATTTTCTGCTTGTCAGGTCAAATGACTTTTGGACAAAGCAAATCTGTTGAAAAATTCAAGTATATATCTCCAAAACCGGGTTCAAAGTTTGTCAACCCTGAAAATAATATTGCATTTCGCTATGGGGATATCCTTGATGCGTCAAGTGTTAAAAACTCACTTATTTCGTTAAAAGGCTCATTAAGTGGTAAAATTTCGGGGAAGGTTAAATTATCGAAGGATGCCCGCACCTTAATTTTTATTCCTGATAATCCATATCAATATAAGGAAACGATAACTGTTTGCTTATTACCCGGAATAGCTACAAATACTGGATTAAGCCTGGAAGGGATAACCTTCAGTTTTAAAGTCGCTGAACAAGATAATACCACTTTATTAAAAGCCTTTTATAAGCGTGAAATGGAATTGGATAACTCAAATAACGTTTCATCGTCATCAGACCAAACTTATCCTTCTAACGATTATAAGGGATCTGACGAATATCCTGAAGGTTTGCCAATTGCTAAAATAACTGAATTTGATAATCCCGCCCCAGGCTACATTTTTTGTACACCCAGACCTTGGCAAAATGCACCTTATGATCCCTATATGATGATCCTGGATAACTATGGGACTCCTGTTTTTTACAGACAAGGCATTAGAAGGGCTAATGATTTTAAACCGGTAGTAAACAATCAGTTAGTTTATTGTGATTTTGATAATAATAATACTGCTATCAATAAATATTTAGTAATGGATAGCTGGTTTAATGTTATTGACACACTTTTGATGGGTAATGGCTACACTATTGATCAGCATGATATACTTATGAGAGAAAATGGTAATCATTTCTTGATGGCGTATGATCCGCAACTTGTGGGGATGGATACAGTTGTTCCAGGTGGTAATCCAGAAGCAACTGTAGTAGGATTTATCATACAAGAACTTGATGCTGATCATAATGTTATTTTCCAGTGGAGAAGTTGGGACCATTTTGAAATAACAGATGCAAATCATAAAGATTTTACTGATGATAAAATTGATTATGTTCATGGAAATGCTTTTGAGCTTGATTATGATAATACTCTAATGATGTCGTGCAGGGATATGGAGGAGATTACAAAAATCGACCTTAATACTGGAGAGATCATTTGGAGATTTGGATTACATTCACAAAACAACATGTTTACTTTTACAAATGATACAATTGGCTTTTCTTGGCAGCATGACATCCGTCGTTTGGACAATGGTAACATTACAGTTTATGATAATGGAGTTTATCATACACCCAAATTTTCACAAGCAGTCGAATATGAAATTGATGAAGAAAACTTTACAGCCGAATTGGTTTGGAATTATATTCATGATCCGGTAGTATTTGGCAGGGCAACAGGTACCAATAGAAGATTGCCTAATAATAATGCCTTTATCTGTTGGGGGTTAACCTGGCCTATCAATTATTCAGAAGTAACACATGATGGATCATTGGCCTGGGAACTTCACTGGCCTGAAAATGTTTGGGAATACAGGGCTTTTAAGTTTGATTGGGTTACTGATTATTTTGAAACCAGCATAGATACTATTGATTTTGGAGAGTATGATGATTATGTTTCCTGGCCATATATAATTGTTTTATCTAATAATAATGATGAAGATATTGACATAACCAGTACTTTGCTTCATACTACATCATATAGCGTGATTACTCCTATGCCATTAACAATTCCTGCTGGTGGTACGGCTAATTTACTAATCTACTTTTTCCCGACTCAAGAAGGGCAAATAGACGATGTGTTGACTATCCGTTCCGAATCAATGTTTGCCGACACCCTATCACAGATGATTGCCCGGCAGGTATTTTTAACAGGTTATGTTCCAGACGATCAAGCTCCGGAGGCTTTGATTGTTCCTTCTGATGGCATGACAGATGTTCCGCAAGAGCAGGTTCTGTCAATTAACTTCAATGAATCAGTTGTGAGAGCTGATGGCAGCACTTTAAAAACAGATGAAATTTCTGAAATCATTGAATTTAAAGAAACAGATGCTTCTGGTGAAGATGTTGGATATACTGCCTTTATCGATGCCTGGAAGAAGGTTATCACAATTACTCCTGACTCTTTAAAACCATTACAAACATATTATTTGGAATTGAAAACAAATACTGTTGCTGATAATAGTGGAAATGTGTTAACGGAAGCAGTTACTTCAACATTTACAACTGAAGAAGAGCAGGGCATCATTGAATTGTCAGCAGAAAATTTTGCCAAGGTATATCCTAATCCAAATAATGGTCTTGTTACCATTGAATTTCAAAATACGGACGCAAAGGATATCAAGGTATATGATATAAAAGGAACAGTTGTTTACGCGATAAGTAAAGTACAACAATCCATTATGGAACTTGATTTACAAGGACTTCCGAATGGAGTTTATATTATAAAAATTCAAAACCTGGTAAATAATAAGGTGATAGATTTAAAAACCTTGAAAAATTAATAGTCTAATAAATAAAAAGAAAGCTAAACTCAATTTTGGGTTTAGCTTTTTTATTATATTTGAATTTGATTGGAATAAAGTGTTAAATTGATTTTTATAGCATGAATGGAAAAATTAAAATAGCAATTATTATACAGTTAATAATTTGCATTTTTTTTGGTAATAATGATGTCCGGTCACAAGCAGTTAAAAGCACTGCATTTAAATATATATCTCCAGTTCCCGGTTCAAAATATATCATGCCTCAAAACAATATTGCATTGCGGCATGGTGAGCCTATAGCCGTTGAGAGCTTGCAAAATTTTTCAATTCAGGTTAATGGAAGTAAAAGTGGAAAAATTGAGGGTAGAATTGTATTGGCAAGTGATTCAAAAACAATAATTTTTACTCCTTTTAATTCTTTTGCATTTGGAGAGGAGGTCCAGGTTAATGTGTCCGGTGGATTGGAGACAAAATCAGGCATAAATATTGAACAGGAAAGTTTTACATTTTCTGTGTCATCTGCGTTACCAGAACTGCCTGCAAATTATTTTATAGAAAAGGAAATTGGAACCGTATATAGTCCTGTTTCCTCAAAAATGAATAAACCAATCGCTAAAACTGAAACTAAAGACAATAATTTACCTGATGATTTCCCAAATATTACAACATTTATTTCTGAAGACCTGCCTACTGATGGATATTATTTTACAGCTCCATTTGGTTTTTGGGGATGGTATCCTGATGCAAAGCCATACCTAACTATTATAGATGAACATGGTACTCCTGTTTTCTACCGAAAAATCCCTTTCGCAGCTTATGATTTTAAAAAACTTTATAATGGGAATATTGCATATTATGCAAATTTCAATGGATGGTATAGATGGGTTATTGAAGATGACGCATTTAGTATTGTTGATGATTGGGGAATGCAGAATGGTTATTGGACCGATTGGCACGAGTTTCAATTACTTTCAAAAGAGGGTCATGAAGGTCATGCCCTTGTAATGGCTTATGATCCACAAATTGTTGATATGAGTGAAATTGTGCCTGGAGGCAATCCCAATGCGATTGTTAATGGGTGGGTTATCCAGGAGCAGGATGTTGATAAAAATGTTGTTTTTCAATGGCGAAGCTGGGATCATTTTTTAATAACAGATGCTCATGATCTTGTGGATTTAACCGACTCCATTATTGACCCTATTCATGGCAATGCCATTGAAGTTTATTCAGATAGTGAATTGTTGTTGTCGGCCCGTAACCTCAATGAAATTACAAAAATTAGTCGTAATACAGGAGATATTATATGGCGGCTGGGTGGTAAAAATAACATGTTTGAATTTGTCAATGATACATTGGGATTTTCTGTACAACATGATTGCAGAAGATTGGACAATGGCAACATTTCAATATTTGATAATGGCACTTATCATCCTCAACCATTTTCAAGTGTAATTGAATATGAACTGGATGAAATTGACCACACTGCTATCTTGATAAAAAGATACCGACACAATCCGGATGTTTATGGATCAATTATGGGAAATGGCCAGGAAACAGAAACAGGAAATATGGTTGCAGGTTGGGGTTCATTAGGTGAACCAGCCATCACAGAGTTTAGCCCTGAAGGGGATATTCTGGCAGAAATAAATATCGAGAGTATCAATTACAGAGCTTATCGATACCCCTGGGAAACGTCTTATTTTTCATTGAATAAAGATACCCTTCAGTACGGTTATATCTGGCAGGAAGATACTCTTCAGAAAATAATAAATGCATATAATAATTCAAATCAGAATATCCAGCTGACGAGTTACTTTTCTGTGAATGATGCCTTTAGTGTTGAAAATGAATTTCCAATTACAATTCTGCAGGGGCAACATGTCCAACTTAATATAAATTTTGAACCAGATACTATAGGAAATTTTGAAAGTATGTTAACCATCAATTCGGATATCAATTCAGATACACTTGTGCAACGTATAGCCCAACAAGTATATTTGATAGGAAATGCTACTTCTGGACAATCTGTCAATCAACATGATGGTCAAGGAGTTTTTATTTATCCAAATCCCACTTCAGATGAAATAAATATTCAATTTTCCGAACAACTACAGGTGAGCAAAATTCAATTGTGTAATATTTATGGATCCTTAATACTGGAGAGAAAATTGAATGGGGAGCAAAAAATAATCCTGGATCTTTCTCCATTTCCCAATGGAGTATATTTTGTATATTTGATAGAAAAATATAGTTTGAAACCTAAATTTTATAAAATTATTAAATATTGATCAACTTGAATCGAATTGGATTTTTAATAATTCTTTATACAATCTCAATAAATAGTATAAGTCAACATTCAGATGTTGAATTAAGGTATATTTCACCCAAACCTGGTTCAAGGTTTATAATGCCTGGAAATAATATTGCATTAAGGTATGGGGATCCTTTTGACAGGGAAAATATTTCGTCTTCCCTCCTCAAGGTTAAAAGTAATAGTGGAATTAAGATTGAAGGGACCTTGAAACTGTCATCAGATTTGAAGACATTAATATATTACCCGAAAGTCCCATTTCAATTGGGAGAGACGATTTTGGTTAAGTTATTGAAAGGATTAAAGACGGTTAAAAATCAAAATATCCGACCAGTTGAATTTGAGTTTACCATTACTGATAAAATCTGTCAGGGCAAGGGATTAAGTCCTTATGAAAATATGGATGAGGACTTGTTACATAAGAATGGTACGATTCTAAAAACGGAGCTTACCCTAAATTCAAAAGAGAATTATCTGCCAGAAGACTTTCCTTATATTAATATCAATATTGCAAATAACCCTCCTGTTGGTGAATATTACTTTATTGCGCCCTGGACCTATAACTTTGTTACAGATCCTTATATAATAATATGCGATGCTAGTGGGATACCTGTATATTTTCGTAAAGCAGAAGCTCCGATCTTTAATTTTAAAATACAACCAAATGGTTTGCTGTCATTTGCTGAGCTTGATATTGATTACAAAAATATTATTATTGACAGTGCGTATCAATTTGTAGAATCTTACCAGATGGAAAATGGCTATTTTAATACAGATGCGCACGATTTTCTGGCTCTTGAAAATGGACATGTATTTGTTATTGGAACAGATTGGCAAATATATGCCATGGATACTGTTGTTCCTGGGGGACATCCTAATGCAATGGTTTGTGGTTTTATTGTACAGGAGCAGGATGCTGATAAAAACGTAATATTTCAATGGCGTAGCTGGGATCACTTTCAAATTACTGATGCTGGTCCACAAATAGATTTAACAGACTATAGTATTGATTATGTGCATGGAAATGCAATTGAGGTAGATTCAGATACATCAATTCTTATCTCTAGCAGAAGCCTTGACGAAATTACACGGATTCATCGAAATACCGGTGAAATAATTTGGCGTTTTGGAGGAAAAAAAAATCAGTTTAATTTTCAAAACGACACCCTGGGATTTACAATGCAACATGACTGTAGGAGGCTACAAAATGGCCATATTACCTTGTTTGATAATGGGAGAATGCATCCCGAACCCAGGTTCTCAAGTGCCCTTGAGTATGAGCTTGATGAAGTAAACCTTGAAGCAACTCTAATCAGGCGACTGCGCAATGATCCTGATATTTATGGGAATGCAATGGGGAGTGCACAATGGACCAATGATAGCTCTGCGGTTGTGGGATGGGGAAATGGTGTTCCGGGAATAACTGAATTTAACCTGGATGGTGAAATAAATATGGAAATTAAATTCCAGGGGGTAAGCTACAGGGCTTTTCGATATCCCTGGAAGTCCAGATATTTTTTAACCAATACCGATTCTTTACTTTTTGAGGTAAATATCCCGGACTCACTCATAAAAGAGATTGTGATAGCCAATCCCAATGAGTTTGAAATTGAAATAACAAGTATCTACAATAGTTTGCCATTTTTTACCGCAGCAAATGAATTTCCAATTGTGGTTCCTGCTCAGGAGTCGAGAATATTATTTATACTGTTTAATCCCGATACTGCTGGATTTTACCAGGATGTTTTAACAATTAATAGTGATATTAATAATGATACGCTTGTGCAGAGAATAGCTCAACAAATTGTTTTAACTGGTAGTTCTAAAACTTCTGGTCAGATAGATAGCTATTCTTCAGAGCAAGAAATATTGATTTATCCAAACCCAACAAATCAAAATCTGATTATTGAACAGGCAAAAGAAAAGTTTAGTGGTAATATACTTCTATTTGATGTAAAAGGAGTATTCATTTTCGAAAGAAAATTTAATAATGTCCAAAGAATTGAACTGAACCTGACAATGATTAAAGACGGAATATATTTTGTTCAATTGAAGGAATTGTATGGAATGGATAGTAAATTTTATAAAATCATTAAAAATTAGATATTTTGAATAAAATCGTATTAATATTAATAGTCATCTTTTATAGCTTTAGTGGTATAAGCCAGGAGAAATATGTTGATTTGACATACATTTCCCCTAAGCCCAATTCAAAATTTATTATGCCAGGGAATAATATTGTATTGCGCCATGGTGAAAAGTTTGATATTGGTTCAGTGAAACAATCCGTACTAAATGTTAGCACTTCCAAAGGTGCAGGAATTCCAGGAGAATTAAAATTATCAAATGATGGCAAATCCTTGATATTTAAACCACACCAGTTTTATTCTTTGGGAAATATTATTCAGGTTCAATTAGGTAATGGATTAAAAACAAAAAGTGGATCAAAGATTAAACCCGTTCAGTTTCAATTTGAAGTAACGCAAAAAATAGTTCAAACACCAAACGAATATTTGACTACCAATCAGTTATCGGATAATTTATTTACTGTTCAAAATATTCCCTGCCCGGCAATAAATAGAATAGAGAAAAAAGAGAATAACCTTCCTGATGGATTTCCTGGAATTCAGATAAATGTTTTGAATGAGAATGCAAGTGATGGATATTATTTTTTTACCCCTTATGATGAATGGGGCTGGTATCCTGATACGGAATCATTTCTGACTATTACTGATAAATTTGGCACTCCGGTTTATTATCGAAAACTTCAGAATATAGGTTCTAATTTAAAGATTCAACCGTCAGGGGATTTGTCATTTTATTCTTTTCATCCTTTTTGGGAACATTCGGTGATGGACCATTCATACAAGATAATAGATAGCTATAAAATGGGAAATGGTTATGGCTATACAGACTTTCATGAATTTCAATTGTTGGAAAACGGACATGCTTTTGTGATGACTTATGATTCGCAATATTATCCAATGGATACAGTTGTTGCAGGTGGACATCCAAATGCCATTGTTACAGGCTTTGTATTTCAGGAGTTGGATTCGGATAAAGAGGTTATTTTCCAATGGCGTAGCTGGGACCATTTCCTTGTAACTGATGCTGGCCCTTTTGTAAATCTTACAGATTCAGTTATTGATTATGTTCATGGAAATAGTATTGAAATTGAATCTGAGAATTCATTGTTGATTTCATCCCGCAATATGGATGAAGTCACACGTATTGATAGGAATACAGGAGATATAATTTGGAGATTTGGAGGAAAGAAAAACCAGTTTGAATTTATCAATGATCCCCTCGGGTTTTCAGTACAGCACGATGCCCGGAGGCTTGCCAATGGAAATATTACCATATTTGACAACGGTTCATTACACCCTGATCCCAAATATTCCAGTGGTCTTGAATATGAACTGGATGAGATTGACAAAACAGCAATCCTGATTAGCAGAATTAGAAGTACTCCGGATATTTTAGGGGTTGTAATGGGCAATCTGCAGTGGAGGTCGGAAAGTTCAAAAGTGATTGGATGGGGTTCGGGGGTTCCGGGAATAAGCGAGTTTGATGCCAATGGTGATATTCTATTTGAAATGGAGTTTGAAGGAGTTAGCTACAGGGCATACTTCTTCCCATGGGAATCAAATTATTTTACATTGAATAAGGACACATTACAATATGGCTATATCTGGCAGGAAAATACATTGACACAAACAATGAAAGCTTACAATAATTCAAATCATGATATTCAATTAACAAGCTATTATTCTATGGACAATGCTTTCAGTATTGAAAATGAATTCCCCATTTCAATACCAGAAAATCAACATGTTCAACTTAAAGTAAAATTTACTCCAGATGGAGTTGGGGAGTTTGAAGGTATGCTGACCATCAATTCCGATATCAATTCCGATACCCTTGTCCAGCGGATTGCGCAACAAATATATTTGGTTGGTAATGCAACTTCCGGCCAGTCAATCAATCAGAATATCAGAAACAATGTCTTGATCTATCCTAACCCTGCCAGTGATGAATTGATCATTAAATCTCGTGAGTGGGAGTTTAGTGGTATTATTCAATTGCACAATATTTTAGGAGAAGTAGTTGTTAATAGAAAAGTTGACAGCAATCAAAAAGTTGAATTGGATATTTCTTTTCTTCCAAACGGAGTATATTTTGTATATTTGATTAGAGAACACTCAAAAGTTGTTGGAAATTATAAAATTATAAAACATTAGTACTGCATGGCAAAACAACTATTATTCATATTTCTACTTTCTTCATTGACGATGTTTGCTCAAAATATTGTAATCAATGAAGTTTGTACAAAGAATAATAATGTCGTCACAGATGATGATTTCAATCAGTTTGTTGATTGGATTGAGTTATACAATAATCAATCTACCAATTATAATGTATCTGGCTATTTCCTCACTGATGATACCATCAATAAAACAAAATGGAAATTTCCATCCAATGCAACAATTTTCTCTAATGATTATTTAATTGTTTGGGCAGATGATAAAGATACTTTGATCAATAATTTTCATGCAAATTTTAAACTTAGTACAAATAACGAATGTGTTGCTTTATATGATACTGATACCAATCTTGTTGACCTGGTGGTATATCCTGATCAATATGGAAATATCTCATATGGGATAGCTCCATTGGATTTTGCATTTTTTAGCACACCTACCCCACATGGAGCTAACACAACAACTGCTTACTATACTGATGCTCGTAACACCTCTCCTACCATTCAACTTCCTTCAGGTTTTTATATTGCAGAAACAGAATTGGTTATTGCTGATATTCCTATAGGAAAACAAGTACATTTTACTATAGATGGAAGCAGTCCCAATGAAAACTCGACAATTTATACAGAGCCGATTATCCTGACAGAAAACATTGTGTTAAGGGCAAAAACCTATGGTGATATTTTACCAAGCGAGGAGGTTTCTTGTTCATATTTTATTGAGACAGCCAAACAACTTCCGGTGGTTTCTTTAATTATAAACCCGGACTTCTTATGGAGTGAGAGTATCGGAATTTTTAATGATTTACAAATTAGTAAAAGAGTAGAGTGGGAACGATTTTCAAAAATTCAATATTTTTCTGAGAATGAATTAAAATTCGAAACAAACAACGATATAAGGCTTTATGGTGCAACTGCCTATAAACTACCACAAAAATCATTTGCTGTTTTTGCCAACAATGAAATAGAGTACCAGATATTTAAAGGTAAAGAATTGGCTGTTTTTGATTCTTTTATTATGCGGAGCTCAAGCGATGACTGGACAATGACAATGATGAGAGATGGCTTTGTTCATACCATAGTACAGGAAAAGCTTGACATTGATTACCTGGCTTACCAGCCCACAGTGCTTTATATTAATGGTGCTTACTTTGGAATTTTTAACCTTCGTGAAAAATACAATGAAGACTATTTGAAAAATAATCATGACGTTAATAAGGATAGTATTGATTTGTTGAGGCTTAATTACTGGGGATTGGATGTGGAGGTGATTGCAGGCTCGCAGGATAAATATTTTGAGTTATTAAGTTATTTGAATTCTAACGACATGACAAATGATGAAGTTTTTGATGGCGTTAACGAGTATTTGGATGTAGAAAATTATACCAATTACATTATTACTCAAATATACATTGGCAATAGAAGTTATAATCACAACATAAAAGCGTGGAGACAAAATAATATTTTGGATGGTTTTAAATGGTTAATTTATGATACAGACCGGGCATATCTGGATACCTGGAGACAAATATTTTTAATGATTTATAATCATGATCCGGTTTTAAAAAGGTTGTTGGAAAATATCAATTACAGAAATCATTTTTTACAACAAACATGTTCACATATCAATGCAACTTTTCGTAAATCCTATGTTGGACATCTTGTTGATAGTTTAAAAAGCAATATAGCACAAGAAATGCCTTTTCATATTGAAAGATGGGCTCCTTCAGGTGGTGTTCCCTCAATGGATTCGTGGAATAGTGAAGTTTATGTTTTCAAAGACTTTGCTCAAAAAAGAAAAGACACATTGTTACACCGTTTGGATAGCATGTATAGCTTGTCGGGGCAGATTTCCCTTCACTTAAAAATAGTGAGCCCTAAAGGAGGTGATGTATATATTGAGGATGTTTTAATTCCTTATGATGATTTAACACATACCTACTTCAAGGGAATACCTGTAAAACTTAAAGCAAAACCACGTTTGGGTTATCATTTTGTTGAATGGGAAGATATATCTACAAATGATTCGATCGTTCGCATATTTAATACTGATGAAACAATTACTGCCAGGTTTGAACCGGAATGTGATATTCCGCAAACAATTGTTGAAGATGCTATGCTGCTGAAAGATTGTTCTCCATATCATTTTGACAATGATCTGGTTGTGGAGGTTGGAGCTACCCTTTATTGTGAGCCAGGTGTAGAAATGTTTTTTGGAAGTAATGTTCAACTTAAGGTTTATGGAAGTATTGAGTTTGTGGGAACAGAAAATGACCCGATTGTTATTCAGGGAGAACCTGGTGTTTATTGGAGTCACATAAAATCTGATAATGGAAATGTTCATTTAAAAAATGTTCAGCTTTATTCAGGAGCGAAAGCACTATCTTATATAAACGGAGGAAGTGTTTTGGTGGATAATTGCACTTTTTATGAGTCTGATTTGAATACACATGATTTTATTTCCGGGAATAGTGCTATTGTTGTTTTTATCAACAATGTATTTTATGGAAACCAGGAAAATGTCAAGAGAGATTGCATAGATTGTAAATCAATTCCATCTGGTAAATTTTTTGGCAATGTTTTTTATGATATAAGTGATGATTGTATTGATATAGGTAACAATTCGCTTGACATTTCTATTTCACAAAACGAGATGTACAACTGTAAAAGTATGGCTATATCAATTGGAGAAAGTACTGTTGCTGATATTAGCAGAAACATTATTATTCATTGTGAGGGTGGTATTCAGGTTCATACAGATGCTGTTGCAACAATTACTAATAATACCTTGTACAACAATGAAGTTGGTATCCGGTGTTTTCACAACGACGATACCCCAAATACAGGTGGTTCAGCAGTAGTGATCAATACAATTTTTTCACAATGTGCAGAAGATTATACTTTACAATCTAATTCTCAAATTGATATTACATATTCCTTATCTGATAAAACAATACATCCGGGAACCGGGAATATCTATGATGATCCGGTATTTATTGATCAATGGAATAATGATTTTAATTTACACAAAAATTCTCCTTGTATTGATTCTGGTGATATATTATCGCCACCTGATCCGGATGGGACCAGGGCTGATATCGGCGCACTTTACTTCGATCATAACAATTATATTTCGGAACAGATCAATACCATTTTGGTTTATCCAAATCCATTTGTCAACAGGTTCAACATCAGGCTGGATGACAATTCCTTAATTAACGATATTGATATATATAATTTATTGGGAGAAATTATTTATTCGAAAAAGGATATTGGTAATAACAGATTTGTAGTCGAAATAAAATCAAAAGGATTGTTGTTTGTTTTAGTTTCAGATAAAAATGGAAATGAGTACAGTATTAAATTAATTGCAAATTAAAATGTTTAAAGGTTTGATTCTGATATTATTTATGCTTGTTCTTAATATGGGTTTTACCCAAGATATTGTGATCAACGAAATGATGTCGTCCAATGGTTCAACAATTGAGGATGATTTTGGAGACCATTCAGATTGGATTGAACTTTATAATAATTCGTCGGAATCCATTAGTATATTTAATTGGTACTTATCAGATAATGAAGAATCCATTGATAAGTGGCAATTTCCTGACACAACAATTTTCCCCCACGATTTCCTGTTGGTTTTTTGCAGCGGAAAAGATACGTTATCTGACTTTATGCATGCCGATTTCAAATTGAAATCCTCTGGAGAATCAATAATATTGTCCGATGATAACGAAAATATAATCGACCATTATGATCCGGTTATTCTGGGAAATAATATTTCCTATGGTTGCAAAACTGATGGAAGTGTTGAAAAATCATATTTTTTTGTTTCAAGCCCGGGATTTTCAAATAGTTATGGCAGAGCATTAAATAATGTTTCATTTTCGCATGATGCCGGTTTTTATGAAACAAATATTGACTTGTCTATTAATATGGAAAATCCTATTGGGCAAATTTATTATACCATAAATGGCAATGAACCTCATCCTGATTCTTCCGGTACATTTGTTTATGAAGAGCCCATTTCAATTGTTGAAATTCAGAATATAGAGCCACATTATTCGTACATTCCAACAGCACCAGAAAATAATACATCTTATTATCCCTGGGTTTCACCCAGCGGTGATGTTGAAAAATATGCTGTTATCAGAACAAGGGTTTTTGATAACGATCAAGCTTTGTGCAATGTTTCTACCAATACTTATTTTATTGGCTCAAATATGGAAAATAGGTTTTCATTACCAGTATTATCTGTCATCATAGATAGTATTTCCCTTTTTAGCTATGATACTGGGATTTATGTGCCAGGAAAGCGATATATTGAAGGGGTAACAAAATCAGGTAATTATTCTGAACGGGGAGAAGCCTGGGAACGCAAGGCAACACTTGAGTATTTTTCTGAAACTGGAGAATTATTGTATGAACAAGACTTAGGTTTACGGCTCCATGGAAATATTACCAGGGCTGCACCACAAAAACCCTTGCAATTCATACCCAGAAATAGATATGATGGTAATGATAAAATAGATTATCCCTTTTTTGAAGATCGGCCTTTCGAAAATTATAAAAGAATTATTTCCAGATCGATATATTCTGCTCATAACAGGAGTATTGTCAGGGATGAGATAGCACAGGATATCGCCAAAGACCTTGATGTGTTTTACCAGCAATGGCAACCAGTAATTACTTTTATAAATGGAGAGTATTGGGGAGTGCAAAACCTGAGGGAAAAAATGGATGAGAATTATTTGAAGCAACATTTTGATATTAGTACCGATAGTGTAGATATAATAGATTTGTGGGGAGTGGTTGAAAATGGTGATCTTGTTGAACACTCTAAGCTTATGAACTTTGTTAACAATAATGATTTGTCCTTCCCCGAAAATTATGAAATCATTAAAACAATGATTGATATTCCAGCTTACATCGATTATAATACCGTGGAAATATTTTCGGATAATAGGGACTGGCCGGGAAACAACTATACGAAGTGGAGAGAGAAAGGAGAAAACAATAAGTGGCGATGGTTTTTATATGACCTTGACGGAACAATGTTCAATGTTGAACATAATAATCTGCTTCGCGCAACTGGAGATTCATCGGATATAATAAGCCCTCTATGGTCAACAAAACTTTTTAATTCTTTGCTTCAAAACGAAGAGTTCTCAGAGCAGTTTTTGTCGAGATTTGTTTACCTGCTAAACAATGATTTTAGCCCTGAAAAAACAATCCCTATTGTTGACAAATGGGAAGCAATATTTGAAAATGAAATTGAAAATACTATTGATAGATGGGGAATATTAAATGATATTAATGATTGGAGGGAAAGAATTCAAAGCATCAGGAATTTTCTTGAATTGCGGCCTTGTATCCTTAAATATCATCTCGAAGAATATTTCAATGTGGAAAACCTTGAAGTTCCTTGTGATAGCGGAGTTCCCCGAAACCCCAACAACCAGGATCTGAATATATATCCCAATCCGGTTAAAAACACCTTGTGCTTTTTCTCAACAAAAGAAATTATTGCCTGGGAGATGTATGATATGTCCGGGGTATATGTTGACGGAAAAAAGAATTTTTACAGTTTGTTCGAACAGATTGATGTGTCCGGATTGCAAGGTGGGGTTTATACATTAATACTCTATACCAAAGAAGACAGGTTTATCAGGAAAGTTGTCAAAAATTAAATTAACTACTTATTGATGACAAGTTTAAATCCTACCCCATGTACATTTATTAGTTCTATATTGGAATCACCCTTTAAGTACTTTCTCAACTTGGTGACATAAACATCCATGCTGCGTGCATTAAAGTAACTGTCGTCGTGCCATATTTTTTTAAGGGCAACACTTCTGTCGAGAACGTCATTGATATTGTCGCATAACATTTTGAGTAATTCTGATTCTTTGGAGGTAAGCTTTTGTTCATCACCTGACATTTTTAACAATTGCCGGTTATAATCAAATGTGAACTTACCAATTTCATAAAATGTCCGGTTTGTTTCCATCACTTTGCTTTCGGTTGTTCGCCTGATAATCGCCTGCATTCTCATCAACAATTCCTCCATACTGAAAGGTTTGGTCAGGTAATCATCAGCACCAATCTCAAAACCTTTAAGCTTGTCCTCCTGCATCGATTTAGCGGTAAGAAACAGTATGGGAATTTTTTGATCTATTTGTCTTATTTCCTTTGCCAGGGTAAAACCATCTTTAATCGGCATCATCACATCAACGATGCAAAAATCAAATTTATCTTTTTTGAACATATCAAAGGCCTCCTGCCCATTGATACATAAAGTGGTTGGAAAGCCTTTTGCACTTAAATAAGAAGTAAGCACCGATCCAAGGTTTTTATCGTCTTCGGCCAATAGCACATTTATTTGATTTTCTTCCATACTTATTTGTCAGATTTGTTATTCAATGGTAAATATATAATAAATTTAGTACCTTTATTGATCTCACTTTCCAGTGTAATTTTGCCACCATGTCGCTCAATTATGGCCTTCACATAACTTAGTCCCAGACCAAATCCTTTTACATTATGAATATTTCCTGTGGGTACACGGTAAAGTTTTTCGAATATTTTTTTTTGATTTGCTTTGCTGATACCTGCCCCATTATCCGTTACAGAAATCAGGATTCCACTATATGAGTTTTCTGTTGTGATTTTGATTTGGGGAGATACAGGTGTATACTTGTTGGCATTGTCAAGCAAGTTAAAAATGACATTGGTAAAATGGACTTTATCTACATTTAAGATAAATGAAGTTGCTTTAAAATCCATACTGATATGTCCGCCTTTTTTTTCTACTTGCAACTGAATGTTTTTTATTGATTCGGTAATGATATCATGGGCATTGACCTCTTCATGCTTCAGAATAATTTGACCTTTTTCCAGCGTTGCAGATTGTAAAATACGTTCAGCCATTCCGCCCAGTCTTCTGTTTTCCTCGTTGATAACATTGATGTAGCTTTCGTATAAACTTTCGGACTTTATAATATCCTTGTCGCCTAATGCTTCACATGCTAATGAAATGGTAGAGATCGGTGTTTTAAATTCATGGGTCATATTATTGATAAAATCATTCTTCAATTCCGATATCTTTTTTTGTTTTAATATGGTAATAACAGTGTATGCAAATGATAAGATAATAATGATAATAAACACAATTGAAATAGATAGCGTTCCCCAGAGCTGGGTAATTAGAAAACGTTTTTCTTTCGGGAAATAAACCATTAAATAATCAGGACTGCTAAACATATCACTTGGAAACAAAGCGAAAGAAAAGCCTTTATTTAAAAGTTCTTTAGGGTATTTTCCGGTTTTTTGAATGGGCATAAAGTTGCGTACCGGACTAAATATCCCAAATTCAAATATGGTATTGATGCCTTTATAGATTAGTTCACTGGTTATAAGTGAGTCCAAAACGGCAGCCTGAACCCGGTTTTCAACGGGAGTGTTGCTGTAATCATAGAACATACTTTCTATAACATCCCGGGCAAGCATAGATTTTTGCATAAAACGGTCATAAGCCCAAGGATCATCAGCATTTGTGCCCCCTTCCATCATAGATTGATTCATTGAATCGACTGATTGTAGCCACTTTTGCCGTTGGTGCATAAAATCCATTTGATTTTGCAAACGGTTTGCAGCTTCAATTTTTTCAAGTTTATAAACAACATTGGAAATAGCTTCATTCACACTTCTCACAAAATTAGCCTCCTTAACAGTAATGGCATTTTTTATCCAATAGGATTGTATAACCATTAGACCAATTAATGCAATGGTTATTGAAACGATGATGAATATAAATCCCTTCTGGTTCATTATCACAAAAATACGTTTGGCAAATGACTTTATTTTGTTTTTAACGTTTCTTAACTTTTACAGGCTGGCTGGGATTTTGGCATGGTTTCTGAAAAATACACTTTATAAATCTGTTTACAGATTTTTTGTTCTTGATACTTTGAACTAGTTGCCCTAATAATTCAGTTCACATTTGTGTTAAGGACACACTCTAATATTTGGTTTTTGGTTTTTGGTTTGAAAGGTGTGGCAATCCTGCTGCACCTTTTCTTGTAGGAGCCTTCAGGCTAAATTCCCACTCCCATCATCTCTATTAAAAGACTGTTGTTTTTATTTGAAAAATGAGCGAATCAAATAAAGTTTACATTCCAATATGTGGAAATTACCTGTCTATGGTTGGGATCAGAATTCTATTTTTGTTGGTATTGATACTGGAAAAATTAATTTATTTTTATTCTAAATTTTAAAATGTTTAAAATTGTAATTCACTAAGCGCTCATTTTATGACAAAGCAAATCGTTTTCGGTATATGCCTAATTATTTCCCTGGCTGTTTTTACCTGGACCTTCAAACGAATCTGGTCTTATCTTAAACTTACAAAACCATATCCTATCGGAGATTATGGTAAACGGTTTTGGGTAATGATAGAAGTTGCAATAGGACAAACTAAAATCCTTCGTTTTCCTTTTGTTGGTTGGTTACATGCACTTGTATTTTGGGGCTTTTTGGTGATCCTGGTTGGAAGTATAGAAATGATTTATGATGGTTTGTTTGGAACTGAACGGGTATTTGGTTTTTTAGGTGGGTTTTACAATGTAATAACAGCTTCGGGCGATGTATTTGCTTTTATAATCGTGATCGCAATATTGATATTCATTTTCAGGAGATTGTTTATAAATGTACAACGATTTTCAGGGCCTGAAATGGAACATAAATCTCATATGGATGCCAATATTGCCCTTACTTTAATTTTACTTTTAATGGTATCCTTGCTGGGAATGAATATATTCACTTATATTCTCAACTCTGATAGTCCTGCAGGCTATTATCCTATAAGCATGTTTATAGTCAGAAACTTTATTCCCTTACATTCATTGGATTACCAATCAGTACATACCCAGCATGAAATTTATTGGTGGGCACATATTTTATTGATATTTATTTTTGCCAATATTCTTCCATACTCCAAACATTTCCATGTTTTTATGTCGGTACCAAATGTTTTTCTTTCCAGGCTTCAGCCCTTGGGTTACCTCGATAATATGCCTGAAATTACAAAAGAGGTTAAACTAATGATGGACCCGGATGCAGCCTTTGCTCCTGCTCCTGAAGGTGAAGAAGAGGTTTCACGGTTTGGAGTAAAGGATGTGGAAGATATTACCTGGAAGAATTATTTGGACTCATTAACCTGTACTGAATGTGGCAGATGTACATCAGTTTGTCCGGCAAACATTACCGGCAAAAAACTGTCACCCCGTAAAATTGTAATGAACGTAAGGGCACGGATGAAAGAAAAAGGCCCTGGTTTGCTAAAAATGGGCAAGGACTATGATGATCAAAAATCATTGATCAATGATTATATCACTCCTGAAGAATTATGGGCTTGCACCACCTGTAATGCTTGTGCACAGGAATGTCCGGTCAATATTAACCAACCCTCAATTATTGTTGACCTGAGAAGATATTTGGTATTGGAAGAATCTGCAGCTCCTGCTGAGTTGAATGCAACTTTTACAAATATTGAAAATAATGGAGCTCCGTGGCAGTTCTCACCTGAAGACAGAATGTTGTGGGCTGAAGGTCTTGAGGTTCCTTTAATGGCAGATAAACTAGTTAAAGGAGAAAACCCGGAATATCTTTTCTGGGTTGGTTCCGCCGGAGCTTTTGATGACCGTTATAAAAAAGTATCCCGTGAATTTGTTAAAATACTTGATTATTTGAAAATTGATTATGCTGTTTTAGGTACCGAAGAAACCGATAGTGGTGATGTTGCCAGAAGGGCTGGAAACGAAATGTTATTTCAAATGCAAGCCATGATGAATATAGAGATAATGAATGGTTATGAGGTGAAGAAGATCGTTACTTGTTGTCCGCATGATTACAATACCCTTTTGAATGAATATCCTGAATTTGGAGGAGAATATGAAGTTATCCATCATTCTCAGTTTTTACAAAAGTTAATTTCGGACGGAAAGATCAACATTAAGGATGGTGCCTTTAAGGATAAAAAAATCACTTTTCATGATCCATGTTACCTTGGGAGGGCAAATGGTGAATACCAGGCGCCTCGTGATGTACTGAAAGCTATTCCTTCGGAAAAAGTTGAAATGAAAAGGCATAAAAGTTTTGCTCTTTGTTGTGGTGCCGGTGGTGGACAGATGTTCAAGGAGGCTGAAAAAGGAGATAAAGAAGTATTTATTGAACGTACAGAAGAAGCTATTGAAACGGGTGCAGATATTATTTGTACAGCATGTCCCTTTTGTATGGTGATGATGACTGATGGCATAAAATATAAGAACAAAGAAGAAGAAATGAAGAATTATGACATTGCAGAGCTGGTGTCTATATCAATGGGACTATAAATACAAAGAGGCTATCTCAAAAGTTAAAATAGGATTTAATTTCGTTTTGAAATTACTTTTTGAAACTTTGTGTGTCCTTTGTGGTTCAGCCTTTTAGATTTTGCCACTTCCTTAGGAATGACTTTGGCAAAAGACAATCAAAGGAAGGCACTCCCCGGGGGATGCCTTTGGCAAAAGGCTCACTAAGACTTTTAGACAATCTCTTATCATATTTTGGTACAATTAATTCTCTGCCTTAAACTCCTTAACTGCCTGAATTAAATCCGGCATTACTTTTTGTACATCTCCGATCACACCATAATCAGCAGCTTCGAAAATAGGTGCTTCATTGTCTTTGTTAATCGCAACGATACACTTTGAAGAACTAACACCTGCCAGATGCTGAATGGCACCAGAAATTCCTGCAGCAATGTATAAGTTTGGAGCAATTATTTTACCGGTTTGCCCGGTGTGCTCTTCGTGAGGGCGCCATCCTTCATCTGAAACCGGACGTGAACATGCTGTAGCGGCTCCTAATAGTTCAGCCAGTTCTTCAATGGTTCCCCAATTTTCAGGCCCTTTCATTCCACGACCTCCTGAAACTACAATTTCTGCATCAAAGAGTAATACTTTTCCAGTAATTTTGGTAGTGTCTTTTACCTTGGTCCTAAAATCGTTATCTGACAGAGTTGGTGAAAACGATTCAACTGTTGCTGCACTTTCAACTTCGGCTACTTTATATGAATTTTGTGAAAGTGTTAAAACTTTCTTATCTGAATTCACTTTTACATTGGCATATGCTTTTCCTGTAAATGCTTTTTTCTGAACTACAAAAGGATCGATACTGGAAGGAAGTGCACTAACTCCAGCTACAAGACCTGCTTTTAATTTTACTGATACCCTTGGGGCTAAAGCCTTTCCTGTAAAATTATTGCTCAAAATAATAACCTGTGAGCCTTCTTTTTCAGCTACCTGGCTAATAATAGAACTATAAGCTGAATTGATCAAATGATTGAGTTTATCATCTTTTACTTCAACTATTTTATTGGCACCATAATTTCCAAGCTTATTCAATTCATCTTGTTCTACTGAACCAATTGATAAAGCAGTAACAGTTGTTCCAAGCTTGTTAGCTATTCCACTGGCATAGGACACCAATTCAAAACTTAGTTTTTTAAATTTTCCGTCCCAGTTTTCTGTATAAACGAGTATTGACATAATTTTTAAATTTTTATTGCCACAGATTCACAGATTTTAGAGAATAATTCTTTTTGAATAAAGCGAAGGTTCTCCAAAGTTTACAAGTAGCCCAATTGTGCATTTAGAAACAGCGAGGTAATTTATTACCTGAGCATAGTGTTCTTCTGTAATAACTTTAGTTGCCTTTACTTCAAGAATAACATTTTCAAATACAATAAAATCAGCATAAAATTTATGGGGGAGAATAATCCCCTTGTATTCTACCTCGTATTCTTTTTCACGTTCATAAAGAATATTCTTTTCCTTAAATTCAATTTCTAAAGCATCTTTATAAACAATTTCCAGAAATCCATGACCAAGGTTCCTGTGAACCTCCATACAAAACCCTATTATTTCATAGGTTTCGTTTTGTAATGGATATTTGGACTCTGGATAATTCATTTCAATCTGTGAATCTGTGGCTATTATTTTTATATAACTTTTGCTTCAGTGTGTAATAGGTTTACCAGCTCCTTCATGTTTTCAGGATCAACCATTTTACATGCAGCTTTAGCTGGTGGCAAATCATAATCAACAAATTCAGTTAGCATTTCAGCTGCAGTTGGTTCAACTACTTTTAGTGGTTTTTTGCGTGCCATCATAATTCCTCTCATGTTGGGGATTCTTGGCTCAAGCGTAATTCCTTTTTGAATGATTGCGACAAAAGGAAGCTGTGTCCCAATTACTTCAGATCCACCATCAATTTCTCTTACGAGAGATATACCACCATCGGCCATTTCAATTTTTGATACAGATGAAACAGATGGAATTCCTAAAAATTCTGCTAACATACCACCTACTGCAGAGCCATTGTAATCACTTGATTCTATTCCGGCAATAATCAGGTCGTAATTTTCTTCTTTAACAGCTTCAGCTATCTGGAAAGCCACAAAATACGCATCTGTTGCCTCAGCATTCACCCTGATTGCATCATCGGCTCCAATGGCCAGTGCTTTGCGCATGGTTGGTTCAGCACCTGTACCACCTACACTAATAATACTGATCTTTTCAATGGCACCACCTGAAGCTTCTTTCAACTCCAGGGCTCTTGTTAAGGCTAACTCATCCCATGGATTAATAATCCACTGAACACCATTTGTGTCAAACTTAGCATTGTTGTCAACAAACCTGATCTTAGTTGTAGTATCAGGAACGTTGCTTATACAAATTAATATCTTCATATTATATATGTTTTGATAATTTCAAAAATGAAGGGCAAAGATAATAAACTCTTTGTCAATTAATCAACTAAAAGAAACAGATAATTTAATCACGGAGTAGTGCTCGTGAAATCACAATCTTCTGAATTTCAGAAGTCCCTTCATAGATCTGGGTGAGTTTGGCTTCGCGCATCAATCGTTCAACATGATATTCTTTTACGTACCCGTATCCTCCATGAATTTGTACTGCCTCTGTTGTAACTTCCATGGCAATATCTGCACAATATTGTTTGGCCATTGACCCTACCAGACTAAATGATTTTCCATTGTCTTTGAGCCAGGCTGCTTTTAAACAAAGATTTCTGGCGTTTTCAACTTTCACAGCCATATCAGCAATCTTAAATGCAATAGCCTGATGATTGGCAATTTCAGTTCCAAAAGCTTTTCTTTCTTTTGAGTACTGTATCGAACGCTCCAAAGCTCCTGAAGCAAGTCCCAATGCCTGTGCTGCAATACCAATACGTCCCGCCTCCAATGCCTTCATGGCAAACTTAAAGCCGAAACCATCTTCGCCAATCCTGTTTTCTTTGGGTACTTTTACATCTGTAAACATAACTGAATGTGTATCAGAACTCCGCATACCCATTTTATCTTCATGCGGCCCAAGACTGATACCTGGAGTTTCTTTTTCAACAATAAAAGCATTTATACCATGGTGTTTTTTTTCAGGATGGGTCTGGGCAATTACAAGATAAATTGATCCTGCATTGGCACTTGTGATCCAGTTTTTAGTTCCGTTCAGTAAATAATAATCTCCTTTATCTTCTGCTGTAGTTCGTTGCATTGTGGCGTCTGAGCCAGCTTCGGGCTCCGACAATAAATAAGCACCAATTTTTCTGCCTGTGGCCAGATCAGGTAGGTATTTTTGCTTTTGTTCCTCAGTCCCATATTTCCCCAAACCATAGCAAACAAGTGAATTATTTACTGACATGATCACACTAACAGAAGCATCTATTTTGGAAATTTCTTCCATGGCCAGGATATAGGATACTGTATCCATTCCGCCACCATCGTATTTAGGATCCACCATCATTCCCATAAATCCAAGCTCAGAGAGGGTTTGAATATGTTTGGTTGGGTATTCTGCATTTGTATCCCGTTCAATGACATCGGTTATTAAATCACGCTGCGCAAAATCCCTGGCAGCATCACGGATCATAATTTGTTCCTCGGTAAATTCAAAATTCATGTTATGTATCTTATAGGTTGAATATTGTGTGAATAGTTAATGCTTCAAATTTAGAAAAAAATATACAAATAATCAGCATGTTGGACGAGGAAATATTTTTAGAATGATGTATTTAGTATTTCTTTCTTGGCCATTTTGTATCCTGAAATAATATCGATGATAATTTGTTCAGCAGATATTATCTCCTGTATTTCTGAAGATATTTGGCCAATTTCAAGTTCGCCTTCCTCCAGGTCTCCTTCAAACATTCCTTTTTTAGCCCTGGCCCTGCCCAATAGTTCTTTTAGCTCGTTAATTGAATATCCTTTATCTTCAGCCTCCTGAACTTGTTTATAAAAATTATTCTTAATTAAACGGACAGGTACAAGCTTTTTGAAAACCAATTTAGTATCTCCTTCTCCTGATTCAACAATGGCAGTTTTGAAGTTGCTGTGGGCAGAAGATTCATTTGAAGCAGCAAATCGACTTCCAATCTGAACTCCGTCTGCTCCCAAAGCCATTGCAGCAAGCATAGATCTTCCTGATCCAATTCCTCCAGCAGCAATCAAGGGAAGCGAAACCGCATCTTTTACCTGTGGAATTAAACACATGGTGGTTGTTTCTTCAAAACCATTGTGTCCCCCTGCTTCAAAACCTTCAGCTACGATAGCATCAACACTAGCTTCGTCACATTTTTTGGCAAACTTTACATTGGAAACTACATGTACAACCGTTATCCCATTTTCCTTTAAAATGGTGGTATATTTTTTCGGATTACCAGCAGAGGTAAAAACAATTTTAACGCCTTCTTCCAGAATAATTTTGATGTGTTCATCAGTTTGCGGATACAACAATGGAATATTCACACCAAAAGGTTTGTTGGTTGCGGCTTTGCATTTTTGAATGTGTTGTTTTAAAATATCCGGATACATTGAACCAGAACCAATTAAGCCAAGTCCTCCGGCATTGCTAACAGCTGATGCCAATTCCCATCCACTACACCAGATCATTCCTCCCTGGATGATAGGATATTTGATGTTGAATAAATTTATAATTTTGTTCATGAGTAATTTTGATTTGAAAGTTCAAAATTAGGAAAAAGTAAATAGAATTATCATGGGCAAAGCTGGAATTCAAGATGATGAAAATTCTTTTCTTTTTTTAGACAAAAGGATTGTTTTATGATGTATGTCGCTTAGAAATTATTGAATAAAGTTTTCCTTTAAGCGTTAATACTATTGAATTATTGGATTGATTAATGTTGTAGTATCTTTCATGAAAATTTTTCCAAATATAGTGAATCATGGCCGAATATTTATATTCTTAATACTGCTATGTAGTTTTAGCCCTTCTTTCCCCCAAATTGTACTGAATGAATTTCTTGCTTCTAATACTCAAACAAATTTTGATCCTCAATTTACTGAATATGCTGATTGGATTGAGTTATACAATACCGGTCAGGATCCGGTAAACCTTATAGGGTATTATTTAACTGACGATCTTGCTTTTCCTACAAAATGGAGAATTAATTTTGATGTGTGGATTGCACCAGGAGGATATAGATTGTTTTGGGCAAATGGAAAAGGTTTTGGAAATTATACAAACTTTAGTTTGAGCAGTGATATGGAAGAAATTGGCCTGGTTGATATGTCAGGATTCTTGATTGATTCTATTTCATATCCTCCCCAAAATGCTGATATATCTTATGGAAGGTCTCCTGATAATTTGGAAGAATGGGGGTTCTTTTATCATCCAACACCATCTTCAGGGAATGATCAGACTTTTCTTCCTGAATTATTCTTTGCCGAAAGTCCATCCTTTTCAATTCAGGGTGGAATTTATCAAAATCCAGGGGAGGTAAACATTTCTGCAATTTCTCCAAATGCAATAATCAGGTATACGCTGGATGGAACCATCCCGGGTGAAAACTCGAACCTGTATAATGAACCCATATCAATGACAGATACGGTTACAATTGTCAGGGCCAGGGTATTTGAATCCGGTTTTGCTCCTGGGAATATAATTTCGCATACCTACATATGTAATCGCACTTTTGACTTACCTGTAGTTTGTGTTACAACTGATCCTGATAATTTGTGGAATGATACTATTGGTATTTATTGCTTTGGTACAAATGGTATTCTGGGACATGATGGGTTTGTGGCAAATTACTGGCATACCAACTGGGAAAGACCTGCCAATGTAGAAATATATGAATCTAATGGTGAACAGGTAATTAACCAGATTGCAGGGATTGCACTAAATGGTGCTAAAAGAAATATGGGACAAAAATCACTTCGATTATTTGCAAGGAATAAATATGGTATCAATAAGTTCAATTATCGATTTTTTCAAGATAGAGAGAATTCTTCTTTTTCATCTTTAATATTAAGAAATGGAGGTTATCCTGACTTCAGTAGTTCTATGATTCGTGATGGATTGGGACAATCATTAACGATTGACAAAATGAAGCTTGATTATCAATCGTATCGACAAGCTGTACTTTATTTAAATGGTGTTTATTGGGGTATTTATAATATAAGGGAAAAGCAAAACGAAGATTATCTTGCAGCAAATGATGGCGTTGACCCCAATAATATTAATCTGCTTGAGGGAGAGAATGGATTTCCCATTGAAGGATCTAATGAGGACTATATATTAATAAGGGACTTTATAGATTCAAATGATATAAATACTACAGAGAATTATTCATACGTGGAGAGCAAAGTAGATATTGACAATTATATTGATTACCAGACCACAGAAATTTATTTAGGTAATTATGACTGGCCAATGATTAATATAAAATTTTGGGAAAAAAATAATAACAATGGCAAATGGAAATGGATTTTATTTGATATAGATGCATGCTTTGGCCTTTGGGGAACTTATTATAAGAGCTTTATTAATCATGCCACAGCAACTGAAGGAACAGGATGGCCCAATCCCCCTAATTCTACTTTATTTTTCCGGAATATGCTAAACGCAAATAAATTTAGGGATCGCTTTGTGCAGCGTTATGCGGCACATATAAATACTACATTCGCACCTGAACGAATAAACTTTTATGCAGATAGCCTTAAATCAAACATTGCTTCTGAAATACCTGAACACATTAATAGATGGAAGGATAATGTCTGTATAGATGGAACCTGTGTTCAAACAATATCGGAATGGGAAGAAACCTTTAATGTTATTCAGGAATTTGCAAATAACAGACCTGGCTCGACAAGGGAGAACTTCATGAACAAATTTAACATATCAGGAGTTTATGAACTTTCTACGGAAGCTATGAATGGCCATATTGAAATAAATAATGTACCAATGCCTTCTGGAATATTTACAGGCATATATTTTAAAAGTGTCCCAATCCAGTTAACAGCAATACCTGATTTGGGCTATAAGTTTGCTGGTTGGTCAGGTGCTTCCATCTCTACTTCTCCTGAAATTGAATTGACATTGAGCAATACAAAGCATATTAAGGCATGGTTCGAATTATCTGACAATACTGTTTTGCCTGAATTCTTTACGATCGATGATACCCTTTATACTGTATTGTCACCTTATATGGGTATGGGTGATATTAACATTAATGCAGGTGTTTCGGTTTATATTGAACCTGATGTTGAAATACTTATGCCCGAATCTTGCTGTATCAATGTATATGGCCAACTGATTGTCAATGGAACAGAAAATGATCCTGTTGCCATAAAGGCAAATAAAGAAGTTGGGACAAATAAGTGGGGAGCACTTTGTTTTTATAATTCAACCGATTCTTGTTTAATAAATAACCTGTTGATCAGTGATGCTTCAATTGGACGAATTGATACATTGCAAATTGGAGCCATTTCCTCGTTTAATTCAAAACTATATATTTCAGGAACAAATATTGACAATAGCAGTCAACCCTTTTATGCTGAATTTGGAGAAATTCAAATTATTAATTCTTTTTTTCGCTCAAATAAAACCTGTGACCTGATCAATATCAAATATGCCGATTTTGCTTTGGTTGAACATTGTAATTTGCGGGGAAATGAAGCTCCCGATACTGATGCCATAGACTACGATCATATATCCGAAGGAATTATCCGAAACAATATTATATACGGATTTTTTGGTTTTAATAGTGATGGAATTGACATTGGTGAACAAGCTCAGGATATCCTGATAGAAAACAACCAGATATTTAATTGTAACGATAAAGGAATTTCAGTAGGACAAGCCTCCTCTGCAATTATTCGTCGGAATGTAATTTTCAATTGTAACCTGGGTGTAGGAGTTAAAGATAGTTTGGCATTTGCTTATATTGATCAGAATACTTTTTACAATAACAACTATGCTATTGCCTGTTTCGAGAAGAATTATAACAGTGGAGGTGGGTCTGCTTTGGTTAAAAATTCAATACTTGCAAATTCAAAAAAACACTCATATTTGAAGGATGAAAAGTCACAATTGGAAATTTCATATTCACTTTCAAATACCGATTTACTTTCTGGTACAAGCAATTTGTTCCTTGATCCATTATTTGTTGATACCCTGATCATGAATTTTGAACTTCAAAATAGTTCTCCTTGTATAAACTCCGGTGATCCACTTTCTCCACATGATCCTGATGGTTCAAATGCCGATATGGGGGCTTACTTTAGTTTTGTTTCGCCAATAGAAACGAATAGGATAGTAATCAATGAAATTAATTATCACTCAGATAGCCTGATTGATTCTGGTGATTGGGTTGAATTGTACAATAATAGCAGTACTGATATTGATTTGTCAGGTTGGATATTGATGGATGGTAAGGATGATAACAGGTACAACTTGCCCTATGGAATTATGTTGAAAACAAATGGATATTTGGTGATTTGTAATGACAAAATGAAGTTTTGCAATGTCAATCATGAAGTTGTCAATTTTGTAGGAAATATTCCTTTTTTGTTTGATAACAATGGAGAACCCATTAGGTTATTTGATGCGGAAATGAATTTAATTGACCTGGTTGAATTTGATGATAAAAATCCATGGCCAGAAGAACCGGACGGAGAGGGCCCTACTTTGCAATTAATCGACCCGGATTCAGATAACAATATTCCGTCTAACTGGGTTGCGAGCGATTCAGTGGGTGGCTCACCCGGGAAGCATTTTTTGTCAGATACTAACGAATATATCCTCAGTGAATTTTGCATTTATCCTAATCCTGCCTCCCATTATTTTTATATTCAATCTGATAAGATTTCAAAAGAACCAATGACTGTTGAGATTTATAATATTTGCGGTCAAATGAAAGAGCATAAAAATTATACTGGAATGGAGTCAGAAATAAGGATTGATTGCTCTTTTTTTAAACAAGGTTTATATCTCATCAGAATAACTCAGAACGAAACCATTTTTAATGGTAAAATTATTATTCAAAAGAATTAACCTTTTTATTTATAGCATAAATCTTCAGCCCAAAACTACAATAGCCCTTGCTTTTTGTCTACTTAATTAAAGCCATTAAATAAAATGTATTAAACATTCATAAACATTTGTTGTTCTTTTGTATTATTAAGCAAAAAGTGGAATATGCAACTTCATATCATTGAAACGGGGAACCTCAAACTTGATGGCGGTGCCATGTTTGGCGTAGTACCAAAATCTATCTGGCAAAAATCTTATCCTGCTGATGAAAATAATCTTTGCAACTGGTCGATGCGTTGCCTGTTGGTGGTTGATGGCAATCGGAAAATCCTTATCGATAATGGAATTGGCGATAAGCAAGATGAAAAGTTTCTGAAACATTATTACCTGAATGGAGATGACACCCTCGAAAAATCATTACAAAAAGTTGGATATACAACAGATGATATTACCGATATGGTTTTAACACATCTTCATTTTGATCATTGTGGTGGTAGTATTGTAAAGGTAGGAGAGGATCAGTATAAGCCGGCATTTAAAAATGCTACATACTGGGTCAGCAAAGGGCAATGGGAATGGGCTACGAAACCAAACAGACGTGAAAAAGCTTCATTCCTGAAAGAAAATATTTTCCCGATTGAGGAAAGTGGCCAATTAAAAATAGTGGAAAAAGAGGGTGAATTGCTTCCAAACATTGATGTGAAATTATACAACGGACATACAGATGGCCAAATGATACCCTTTATTAAGTATAATGGTAAAACAATTGTTTTTATGGCTGACTTGTTACCCTCAGCAGCACATGTCCCAATGCCTTATATCATGGCTTATGATACCAAACCATTGATAACATTGAAGGATAAAGAGCATTTTTTTGAGGATGCGATTGAAAACGAATACATTTTATTTTTAGAACACGACTTGTATAATGAATGTTGTATCATTCATCAAACTGAAAAAGGACCAAGGGTAAAGGAGATATTCAAATTATCGGAAGTTTTACAAAATTGAACTCTTAATCTTTTTGACTTGCTGCATATTTCCCAACAAGCATAGCAATAATAACCGCAATATATATTTGACCGCTTGTGCTAATCAGTATTGACAATGATTTTGCATAGGGTGCGACTGGTGTAAGTTCGCCATAACCCAATGTTGTCATCGTTACAAATGTAAAGTAGGTGAAATCCGTGGCTGTGGGATTTTCAACAGAAAAATTAAATGAACCAGGGTCATATAACATAGAAACTGCAACCCAGGTTACAAACATCAATCCCATCATCAGGTAGCCGTTAATTGCTTTAAATATTACACCAGCATCAGCTTTTTTGCTTTTTGCAATTTGGATGATCATTTTAATTACAATGATTTGAAAAAATATAACATTCACCAAATTAGAAATGTAATGTATAAGCGAGGCATCAAAATTTTCAGCTATCCATTCAGAGATAAATGCAATAACAGCAACGAAAAATAATAATTTTCTTCCTGTATCCAATGTAAATATGGCAGTGAAAAAAATCAGAGAATAAAAAACAGAACCAATAAAACGATACTGATCTTTCGGGAAAAAAGGAATGATAAAAATAAAAGTGAATATAAAAATTAAAAGCAGCCAACTGCTGTATTTTGTTATCTTGGGGTCAAGTTTTTCAAATAATCCCATCGATTATAAATTAGGTACTCAAAAGTAGAAAATTTAAAAATAGAATTTTAAGAGCAATAAGATTTTACTCACAAATGGTTTTTCATCAACATTATTAAGATTCACATTATAGTAAGTATATTGTACACCTAATTCAAAATCATCAGAACCTGTATATCCTATTTTTCCTGTAATTAAATGAGACATTCCACCATCCCCCATTACTATTTCCGGTGCAGATGTGATGGCATAACCCAATGCCAGCCCGACTGCCGTATTATGTTTTGGTAAAAAATCTACATCGCCCATCAGTCCGATTGAATAATAACCTTTTGTTCTGGACCGCTCAAATGTTTCACCATAATCAAAATCCCCCTGAAACTGAAGTCCAAATGTGGGGTTAAAAGCATATGCTCCCCTAATTCCAATACCAACCAGCATAGCGGGAACTTTTTTTGTAACTGAAGGATCCGGAACATTATTAATGATGTCTCTAAAATAATCTGTTACATTTATAAAGTTGCCGGTCAGGTTTTGAACCCTGATTGTCCCCGAAAGGTTAAATTTTTCAGACCTGGTTATTCTTATCAACCATCCAATATCACCACCACTCAGGGTATTGACCCCATCAGCCATAATGGTTGAAATATCTGTTCCCACGCGGCCTGCCATTCCAAACGATAAATATAGTGCTAACCAAGGCGTAAATCGTTGTTGATATCGTACGGCTGTATTAAAAAAGAGAATTTGTCCTTCAAATGAAAAGATCTCATAATCATCAATTATAATTCCAGGTATTTTAAGTGTTGAAGTTAGGCCAAAGCCTAAATCTGCATGTAAATGTGTCGTTATAAATGAACTACCAAAGTGGCTGGAGGATGGGAAAGTGTGTCCGTTCATTGTTGGAACTTTCCTTTCTGCTATTGGCGAGCCAGATTGAGTTTGTACAGTATTTGAATAAATTAAAAGAATAATTATTATATAGAATATTTTTTTCATATCGTGTTATTTATCTGTTTTTTTCAAAGGAATTTCAATGCCAAAAAGTATTTTAAAACCTGCTGTTTTAACGCGTGGCACATAACTTTTTTCGATGGGCTCATCAGTAAGGTTTACCAATCCCTGGCTATACCTGAGTTCAACAAACAGCCTTGGAAAACCGACAGGTATTTTAATTCCTGCGCCAAAATGCATGGCAACATTCCATTCGGCAACATCTGTCTTAATGTCTTCTTTTGTGTCGTGACTGGAAACATAACTATCAACTAATAGTCCGGTTTCAAACCCACCAATAGCGTAAAACCGTTTATTTGTACTGGTTATTTTTAATAACAATGGCAATGAAAAATAATTTAGCCGGATGGTAATACTATCTACTGGTTCATCCAGTTTTGGAACCGTATAAGAGATTTTTGTGCCCTCCTGTGAATATGATGGCTGCAAGCTTAAGAAAATACCTTTGCCCAGGTTCAAATCAATGTATGCCCCCGTGTTAGCACCCATCAATCCATTGAACTTACCTTTGTTGGGGGCATCACCATTCAACTTGCTGCTGTTTAGTCCTCCAAAAACACCTACATACGATTGGCCGGATACCAAAAAGGAAGTGACCAAAAAAGCCAGTAAAATAAATATACGAGTAAGTTTTGTCATTTGCGAAATATTATCGGTTAATTCAAAAAATTGATAAGTATATACAAATATACATTTAATTAATTGTTTTTTTGAAACGATCCAAATAAGAGTTCAATCATTGTATTCAATCAAATTTTCCATAAATTTACTCGCTCTAACTAGATTATTATTCATTCACAATAAAAACCAGGTACTTTGTATAGAATAGAATCAAAAGTTGATATCAATTCAAAAGAGTTTGTCAACAATAAAAATGCATTCCTTAAGGTATTAAGTGATTACAGATCAAGGCTGGACAAAGTAAAAAGCCGCAATGAAGAAAAGTCAGTCATCAGGCATAAAGAACGAGGTAAGCTGTTGGCAAGAGAAAGAATTGATTTATTGATTGATCCCAATACTCCCTTTCTTGAGCTTTCTCCTTTGGCTGCCTGTGATGTTTTTGACGGGCAGTTTCCTTCGGCGGGAATTATTACCGGGATTGGTGTGATTCATGGAAAAGAGACGCTTATTATAGCCAATGATGCCACAGTAAAAGGTGGGACATATATTGCGGAAACTATTAAGAAACATGTGCGGGCACAGCAAGTTGCTATTGAAAATCACTTGTCGTGTGTTTATATGGTTGATTCTGGTGGAATCTTTCTCCCGGAGCAGTCCAAGGTATTTGCCGATCGTGATAATTTTGGCCGGTTCTTTTATAACCAGGCCAGGCTTTCTGCTATGGGAATTCCGCAAATTGCCATCGTGATGGGATCTTGTACTGCCGGTGGTGCATACGTTCCTGCCATGAGTGATGAAACCATTATTGCTAAAAAACAAGGTACTATTTTTATCGGAGGCCCTCCATTGGTAAAAGCTGCTACAGGTGAAGTGGTTACGCCTGAAGAATTGGGTGGAGCAGATGTACATACTTCTATATCGGGGGTGGCAGATCATTATGCTGAAAACGACCAGCATGCAGTTCAGATTTGCCGGAATATTTTTCAAACGCTTGAAGCCAAAGAAAAACAGCGATTGAACCTCTCTCCTGCTGAGGATCCTTTTTATGATCCTGAAGAGCTTTATGGGTTGGCTCCCATTGATTTCAGAAAGCCTGTTGATAGTAAAGAGATCATTGCCCGAATGGTTGATGGTAGCCGTTTTCAGGAATTTAAAGCAAGATATGCACCAACATTAATTACTGGTTTTGCTAATATTATGGGATATCCTGTGGGCATCATTGCCAATAATGGAGTATTGTTTTCTGAGTCTTCTTTAAAAGGAGCTCATTTTGTTGAACTTTGTCAATCAAGAAAAATACCCATCTTATTTTTGCAAAACATTACAGGTTTTATTGTGGGGAAACAATATGAACATGGTGGAATAGCCAAAGATGGGGCAAAATTTGTCCATGCTGTTGCCAATGCTGATGTGCCGAAATTTACTGTTGTTTTTGGTGGTTCATTTGGTGCCGGAAATTATGCCATGGCTGGAAGGGCTTACGATCCGAGGTTTTTATTTATGTGGCCCAATGCACGTATTTCAGTAATGGGGGGTGAGCAGGCTGCAGGTGTGTTGATACAGGTAAAAGAGGAGCAATTGAAAGCCCGGGGACAAAAAATGGATCCAAAAGACAGGAAAAAACTTAGGGAGGAGATTCTGAAAAAATACGAAGAAGAAGGATCGCCATATTTCAGTACTTCCCGTTTGTGGGATGATGGAATTATTGATCCGGTTGACACAAGGAAAATTATAGCAATGGGAATTGCAGCTTCTTTGAATATGAAATATCCGGATATGAAAAATGGCATATTCAGGATGTAGTTAAACAATGCTTTAGTCTATGAAACCTTTTTTTTCAAAACTATCTTTTTTAACAATCATTATCATTGTATTAACAGCAATTTCCATTTCTCAATTGGATTTTAGTGACTTAAGCTGGGATAATAATAAAACCAATTATGTTAGTTTAGTTATTGCAGGAGTGCTATTATCCTTTAAATATATTTTTAAGTTGAAATAAACGAATTGAATAGAACATTAGAATGAAAAAATAGCAAACAATAGAATTTGAACAAAATGGTGATCTGGGCATTGTATGGTTGAATCCTTAAATCAAAAGTTTCCGGATATGAGGAATGTGGTATTCAGGAAGTAATGATAAAAAACCAAATCCCAATATCCTAAAGTAAAATTAAGGAGTTATTGTGAAATTGAGATATGATCCTTTACAAATTTTGTATAATTTTGTGAAATGATACTTCACATATTTTATATATATTTGTGAAGTAATAAGTCACAAAATGAACTATAAATGTTTCAAAGGAAGGTTTTAAGAGCGATAGAAAGGCAGATAGCATCCCGTGAAATTATTGTGTTAACCGGTATGAGAAGGGTTGGGAAAACCACACTCTTAAAAATGCTCTATGAAAAGATAGATTCTGAAAACAAAGTTTTTTTAGACCTTGAAAACCTGATCAACCAAAAAATATTTGATGAAATTGATTTTGATAATATATGGAATAACCTTATACCATTTGGAATTACTAAAAATGAAAAGGTATTTATTTTTCTGGATGAAATACAAATATTCCCTCAAATAGTATCTGTTGTAAAATATTTATACGATCATTATGATGTGAAATTTTTTCTCACAGGCTCCAGCAGTTATTATTTAAAAAACTTGTTTCCCGAAAGCCTTGCCGGAAGGAAAATATTGTTTGAACTCTACCCCCTTGATTTTGAAGAGTTTTTGATTTTTAACAATGTGTCGCATAATTTTCATAAACCGTTTATGGAAAAGGGCGAAAACAGAAATTATATTGTTTTTGAAAAGCACAAAAAATATTACGATGAATTTTTAACTTTTGGTGGTTTTCCTCAGGTAGTCCTGGCTGAAAACGAGGAAAAAAAGAAGATTTATTTGAATGATATATTTTCATCTTATTTTGAAAAGGATGTAAAATCCCTGGCCGACTTTAAACAAATCAATGCATTTCGCGACCTTATACTTTTGTTGTTTCAACGGATTGGTTCAAAACTGGATATTTCTAAACTTGCTTCAGCTTTAAATATTTCGCGTCATACAGTTTATTCATACCTTTCTTTTTTAGAACAAACCTATTTTATTGCGCTCATTACACCATATTCAAAAAATGTTGACAGGGAAATCAGTGGTACAAGAAAAGTGTATGCCTGTGACACAGGTTTTGTAAATTTGTTTGCCAGGGTGGATGAAGGTAATTTGCTGGAAAATGCTGTTTATAACTGCATCAGACATTTTGGGAAAGTTAATTATTATCAAAAACGGACAGGTGCTGAAATTGATTTTATCCTGCCCGAACTAAACACAGCAATCGAAGTTAAAACAAAAGCTGACCAACGGGACATTGATAAGTTAAAAACCCTGTCTGAAAAGCTGGGATATAAAGAAAGTTATGTTGTATCGAAAGAATTTGTTGATTTACAAAAAATAATCTCAGTTATAGATTTATAAATTCAAATGATGAATAATTTCCAAACAATAGAATTTGAACAAAAAGACGATTTGGGTATCGTTTGGCTAAACAGACCGCAAATTCATAACGCATTTAATGAAGTGATGATTTCGGAGTTGATCGAATGTTTTGAAGCGATCAATGAAATGAAAGAGGTCAGGGTGGCTATTTTGCGAGGAAGGGGAAAATCATTTTGTGCCGGAGCTGATCTTAACTGGATGAGAGGGGTAGCCAATTATTCCTATGAACAAAACTTCAAGGAAAGCCTGAACCTGTCGAAATGTTTTTACACCATTTATACTTGTAAAAAACCAACCATTGCCATAGTGCATGGAGCAGCCATAGGCGGAGCTAATGGATTGCTGGCTTCATGTGATTTTGCCTATGCTGATGATAATACCACCCTATCTTTGAGTGAAGTGAAGATTGGGATAATACCAGCTTGTATCTCGCCATATGTGATGAAAAGGGTTGGCGAATATGGTTCAAAAGAGTTGATGATATCAGGTAAAAGGATCAAAGGTCCTGAAGCTGAATATCACCGATTGGTAAATAAATCATTACCTTCAGATGAACTGGATGAATATGTAAATTCGGTAATTGATCTTTTACGTACCAGTGGCCCTGTGGCTATGACACAATGCAAAAACCTGATATTTAACATTGCTAACAAAGAAACCATTGAAGAAGCATTGGAATCAACAGCCAAAATGATTGCCGAAATACGTGCCAGTGAGGAAGGTCAGGAAGGGATGGCGGCTTTTTTAGAGAAACGTAAACCCAATTGGGTCAAGTAATTTGAAAATGAGAAATGATAAAGAAAATATTATTGTTAAACTCACTTTTGAATTTGCAATAAAAATTATTGAGTTTGCTGAAATTCTTGAATCAAAAAAGAAGTATGTTGTAGCAAAACAATTATTAAAGTCAGGAACTTCAATTGGTGCAAATGTTAGAGAAGCACAAAATGCCGAAAGTAAAGCTGATTTTATTCATAAAATGAAAATAGCGGCAAAAGAAGTTGATGAAACTGAATACTGGTTAATAATTTGTAAAGAGTCGAAAAATTATCCTTTTGATGATAGTCTGATAAACTCTATTGAAAGCATCAAATTAATTATATCAAAAATTATAAGTTCAAGTAAACGTAAGCTTAATTGATAAATTGGTTCATTTTTAAATTGACTAATTTTCAAATTGATACATTAATAAATATGAAGTTATTCAAAAAAATACTCATCGCCAACCGTGGCGAAATCGCAGTTCGGATTATCCGTTCTGCACAAAAATTAGGAATTAACACCGTTGCTATTTATTCCATTGCTGATGAGGATGCTTTGTTTGTAGAAATGGCAGACGAAACATATTCGTTAGGTGATAGTATAGAGTTGAGAGATACCTACCTGGATATCAAAAAAATCATTGAAATTGCCAAACAGTCGGGTAGCGAAGCCATTCATCCTGGATATGGATTTTTAGCTGAAAACCCTGCATTTGTTGCTGCCTGCAATAAAGCAAAGATTGTATTTATTGGTCCCAATACCAAATCTATCAAATTGATGGGAAACAAGATTGCTTCCCGTGAATTTGTGAAAAAACTTAATATTCCAATGACAGAAGGCATTACTGGTGATACAAAGGCTTTGATGTCTGCAGCTAAAAAAATTCCCTTTCCCATACTTGTGAAAGCAGCTGCCGGTGGAGGAGGAAAAGGGATGCGTATTGTTAATAAAGCATCGGAGTTGGCTGATACCATTGAAAGTACAAGCCGTGAAGCTAAATCATACTTTGGCGATGGGACAGTGTTTGTGGAGAAATATGTTGAAGAGCCCCGTCATATTGAAATACAGGTAATTGGAGACAATCATGGAAATGCGATTCATTTATATGAAAGGGAATGCTCCATTCAACGTCGTTACCAGAAAATCATCGAGGAATCACCTTCTCCTACATTAACTCCTGATGTGAGACAAAAAATGGGCGAAGCGGCAGTTAAAATATCAAAAGAGATTGGGTATAACAACGCAGGAACTGTGGAGTTTTTGGTTGACAAAGATCTCAATTTTTATTTCCTTGAGATGAATACGAGGGTACAGGTTGAGCATCCGGTTACAGAAATGGTTACAGGAGTAGATATTGTCAGGGAACAAATACTTATTGCAGCAGGTAATCCTTTGAGTTTACAACAGGAAGAGATCAAACAAAATGGCCATGCCATAGAATGCCGGATCTATGCCGAAGATCCATCAAATAATTTTATGCCCTCTCCTGGTGATATGTCGTTTTACCATGAACCGGAAGGTCGTGATATCAGAATTGATGCCGGCATAGATGAAGCTACAACCATTCATAGCTTTTATGATCCCATGATCAGTAAAATGATTGTATGGGGTGAAGAACGGGAAGTTGCAAGGGAAAAATCTATTCATGCTTTGAAAGAGTATATTGTTCAGGGAATTAAAACAAATATTTCCTATCTTATTCAACTATTGCAACACAAAGCCTACATCAACAACTTGATCACCACAAAATATTGTGATGAGCATACCGATGAAATTGTGGATTTAATTCAAAAGGAGAAAAATGACATTCCAAAACAAAATCCTTTAATTGCTTACCTGATGTATTCCTTTTATAGAGATTTGTTGAATGAGGATACGCAGGAATACAATGTCTGGAAAGAGATTGGTTATTGGCGTGATTTAATGGAAATACCTATTTCTATGGATGAAACTTTATTCAACTGTAAGGTTGTAAAGGGTGATGCCGGGCAATTTGTTTTTGAAATAAATAGCAAAGAGCATAAGTCCATTTTAAAATCAATGGAAGCAGGAATTATTGAAATTGTCATTGATGATCATGCTGTAATTTCCTATATTTCTGATGATGACAAAGGGGTGGGAACGGTAACTGTAAATGGACATGATTTTCAGGTTCAGCGACAGGATATTTTGATTGAGGAAGATGTTTTCGGAACACTGGATATTGGCGGAAAAGATGGTGGAGAGATTGTTTCTCCTATGCCAGGCAAAGTGATCAAAATCAATGTGAAAAAAGGAAAGGTTGTGAAAAAGGGTGATGTTTTGCTGGTAGTTGAAGCCATGAAAATGGAAAACTACATAACTGCTCCAAAAGATGGCAAGGTTGAAAAAGTAAATGTGAAAATTGGTGAAATGGTGGATGGTAATTTGGAATTAATTGTTTTAGCCGAGGATTAGGGTAATACTTGTTTTTCTACCGATGATTCCAGAAAACCTTTGAGCAACCCCATTTGTTCTCTTCCTTTATACTGCCCATATTTTGCAGCAGCATAAACAAGTGCGATAGCTAAAAGACCAATTGGGATACTCCATAAAAAGTCAGCTTTTATACCAAGCATTAACTGGATAATACCATATGAAATACTAAAAAAGGCCATGGTGAGTACTCCGGTATACAAAAACATAAACATGGTCCAGATTTTTGGTTTGGGTCCCATTACACCATATACAATTGTTTCTCCATCCTGTTCCCTGGCCCATACATGTAATTCCGGTGACCAGTAATGTTGCTTTTCTTCAGGTATTCTAATAAAAGCATGCTCCTGTACTACCTGTCCCTGAAGATCAGTTTTTTGATCTATGAGTTTTTCATTGATCTGTTCGAGTACTACTTGAGGTGAATTCTTAGTTACAATTCTGACACGAGGTCTTAAACCTGTGTTTGCCATAGGCTATTGAGATTAAAAGTTCAATTTGGAATTAAACAACTTAACAATGTAAAATGTTCATATGTAGAAAATTAACATATGCTAATTGTATATAAAAAACGATGAAAAGAATTATTTTTTTAGCATATATGTGGTTTAAATAGCGGCTTTTTTATAATTTAGAGGGCTTAATTGATTGTCTTATTTAACCATTGATAAAATCATGAATTTTGAATTAACTGATGAACAAAACATGATACGGGAAACCGTACGTGATTTTGCCGAAAGGGAAATTAAACCTGTTGCCCAGGAATTGGATGAAAAAGCTGAGTTTTCATATGACTTAACCCGAAAGATGGGAGAGCTTGGTTTGTTTGGAATGTACCTGCCAGAAAAGTATGGCGGACAGGGATTAGATACTTTGTCCTACATTATTGCTGTTGAAGAGGTGGCAAGGATAGATGGCTCCCAGGCTGCTACTTTGGCTGCACACAATTCATTGGGAATTGGCCCTTTGTATTATTACGGAAGTGAAGAACAAAAAATGAAATACCTTCCACAGCTTTGTACTGGAGATGCATTGTGGGGTTTTGGGTTAACAGAACCCAATGCAGGTTCCGATTCACGTGGTACCAAAACAATGGCTCAGTTAGAAAATGGTGAATGGACCATCAATGGTTCAAAGATTTTTATAACAAACGGTTCTTGTGATATTTCGGTTGGATCGACCGTCCAGACAGTGACAAAAATTTTTGAAAATGGCAAAAAGGAGTTTACAACTATTATTGTTGAAAAAGGAACTCCTGGATTTAAGCAAGTTTCCATGCATGGAAAAATGATGTGGCGAGCTTCAGATACTGCAGAATTGTATTTTGATGAATGTAAGGTACCTGAAGAAAATTTGTTGGGGAAAATTGGTGAGGGTTCACATATTATGTTGAGCACTCTTGACAATGGAAGGCTTTCGATTGCTGCCATGGGACTGGGTTGTGCACAGGGAGCATTTGAACTGGCATTGGAATATGCCAACGAACGCAAACAATTTGGAAAACACATTTCCAAATTTCAGGTGAATGCATTTAAACTGGCTGATATGGCTACCAAAATCGAATTGGCCAGAAACCTATTATATAAAGCATGCTGGTTAAAAGATAACAATAAGCCATTTTCAAAAGAGGCTGCCATGTCGAAGTTATATTGCTCGGAAATTGCACGTGAGGTTGCTGACGAAGCAGTTCAAATTCATGGAGGTTATGGCTTGATGAAAGATTATCCCATTGAACGTTTTTACCGCGATCAGCGTTTATTACAAATAGGCGAAGGAACTTCAGAAATACAACGATTGGTTATTTCGAGACAAATAGGCTGTTAAAAAATGAGCAAAATCAAAATTATAGAATCACCCAGGGATGCTATGCAGGGGCTTACCCGCTTTATCCCAACCAATGATAAGGCAAGGTATATCAATGCTTTGTTAAAAGTAGGGTTTGATACCATTGATTTTGGAAGTTTTGTTTCACCAAAGGCGATTCCACAGTTAAAAGATACAGCGGAAGTTTTGTCTAAATTGGACTTGTCAAATACAGATACAAAACTACTGGTGATTATTGGCAACCAAAGAGGTGCTGAAACAGCTGTTCAATACGATGAAATACAATACCTGGGCTATCCTTTTTCAATATCTCCAACTTTTCTAAAACGAAATATAAATTCCACCATCGAAAAATCGGTGAATACGGTTTCGGAACTATTGAATATTTGTAATAAGAACAATAAGGAGCTGGTGGTATATATCTCCATGGCTTTTGGTAATCCTTATGGCGACCAATGGAATCCTGATATTGTTGCTGATTGGGTTTATCGATTGTCCAGAATGGGAGTTAGAATCATGCCATTATCTGATACAGTTGGCATCTCTACCAAGAAAAATATTGCCTTGTTGTTTTCAACCCTGGTACCTGAGTTTCCGGAGATTGAATTTGGGTTTCATTTGCATACGACCATCAGGCACTGGTATCGAAAGATCAATGCGGCATTTATCAATGGATGTCAACGATTTGATACGGTTATTAATGGGTTGGGTGGATGCCCTATGGCTGAAAACAGATTAGTCGGTAATTTAAGAACAAGCAATTTACTGGAGTATTTTGAGATAAATTATGTTCCCATTGAAATGGATGAAGAAGCATTTGAAGAAGCCTATGCATTGGCATTGGAAGTTTTTCCATAGAATTGAGGTAAAAAAATATGATTGATAAAAAAATGTGGCAACCATCTGATGAATTTAAAAAGGACTCAAAAATGTTTGAGTTTATTCATTATGTGGCTGATAAATATAGTTTAAAGGATTTTGAATACGAAACGGTTCATCAGTGGAGTGTGCTTAATCCGTATGCTTTTTGGAGAGAAATCTGGAACTACTGTGATATTATTTATTCAAAAAAATATGATCGGGTTGTTGTTGATCCACATAAAATGCCAGGGGCCAAATGGTTTACAGGAGCAAAATTGAATTTTGCTGAAAATTTATTGCGTAGAAAAGATGATCATCTGGCCATTATTTTCAGGGGAGAGGACTCTGTTAAAAAAGAATACACTTACAAACAATTGTATGAGGAGGTAAAAAAGGTAGCTGCCGGATTGAAAAAACTTGGTATTGTAAAAGGTGACAGGATTGCAGCTTTTATGCCCAATATGCCTGAAACAGTTATTATGATGTTGGCCACTGCTTCCATTGGAGCAATCTGGTCTTCTACTTCTCCTGATTTTGGAATCAAGGGTGTATTGGATCGATTTTCACAGATAAAACCAAAAATTGTTTTAGCTGCGGATGGATATTTTTATAAAGGCAAAAAGTTTGACTCACAGGAAAAATTAAAAAGTATTCTTCATGATCTTCCTTCTGTTGAAAAGGTGGTATTAGTGGATTATACCGGTACTGTTAATTTGAATGATATGCCCAATGCTATGACCTGGGAAGAATTGGCACAACCAACCAATGAAGCATTAACCTTTGAACAATTGCCTTTTGATCATCCGTTGTATATCATGTATTCATCTGGTACAACAGGATTGCCTAAGAGTATTGTGCATTCTGCCGGAGGAAGCTTGATTCAGCATAAAAAAGAACTTGTACTTCACAGCAATATGCAGCCAGAACAAACAGTATTCTATTTTACCACTTGTGGCTGGATGATGTGGAACTGGTTTGTCAGTAGTCTGTCAGTTGGTACAACCCTTGTTTTATATGATGGAAATCCGTTTTATCCAGCACCCGACTATTTGTTAAAAATGGCGGATGAACTTAACATTACTTTCTTTGGAACCAGTGCGAAATACATTGCTTCTCTGGAGGCTGAAGGTGTGATCCCAAAACAAATTTCAAAATTCCCTCATTTGAAAGTAATTGCATCAACAGGATCACCATTAACAAGTGAAAGTTATGAGTATGTTTATCGGGATTGGAAAGCAGATGTACAATTGTCTTCCATTGCAGGAGGGACAGATATCATTTCTTGTTTTATGTTGGGAAATCCGGTATTGCCAGTTTATAAAGAAGAAATTCAGTGCCGGGGATTGGGGATGGATGTGGATTGTTTTGATGATGAAGGAAAATCCCTTATTGGCCAGCAAGGTGAACTTGTATGTAAAACTGCCTTCCCTTCAATGCCAATCTATTTCCTGAATGATGAAAAAGGAGAAAGGTATTTTAATACTTATTTTAATGAATATCCAGATGTGTGGCGGCATGGCGATAATATTGTGATCAGTGAGCATGGTGGTGTTACTATGTTTGGCCGGTCGGATGCTACATTAAACCCACAAGGGGTCAGGATTGGAACTGCTGAAATTTACCGTGTGGTAGAGAATATGGATGAGATAGAAGATTCTGTGGTGGTAGGCAAAAAAATGGATGGTGATGAATTGGTTGTATTGTTTGTAATTTTGAACATAGGGTTTACTTTCGAT